>Ga0164290_1000245_pt1 | contig 206981 bp, 194 predicted proteins | sample Micstemetagenome_FD_108782 | JGI IMG/M metagenome (GOLD analysis project Ga0164290, IMG submission 108782) | Contaminated culture microbial community from soil near Moab, Utah, USA - Microcoleus steenstrupii SON62 (Illumina Assembly) | ecosystem: Environmental > Terrestrial > Soil > Soil crust...
TGATTCGCTGGGCGTTGACAATCAATGCATTCACACGCCCACTCAAGGCGAGATCATTGGTGTCGCTGATGGTTGCAGTGCCAACATTTTGCAGAATAACTTGACCACTGAAGTCGTTGCCAGACTGGGCAAGATCAACCTCGTTTGCGCGAAGTGTCAAGCTTCCTCCAGTTTGGCTGGCCTGCGTTTGGGTAACCTTGCCAGCTTGCAGTTCTGCACTGTTCGCAACTTCAAGTTGGTTCACATTGATCTCACCAGCAATCAAGGTGCCATTGGCAATACTAAGATCTCCTGCTGTCAACGTACCAACAACTGATGTGGTCAGGGTTTGCGCGGTGCCTTGAATCAACAGGTTGTTTGTGTCGGCGATGCTGGCTTGGCCCGCCACATTCAGAGTGACAGTGCCGTTGAAATCGTTGCCCTCATCCAATAACGTTGCACCTTGTGCAACCAGGACTGTTGGACCCGTCACTGATACAGCGGCAGATTGACCAATTTGCTGTGCGGCCGCATTCAAGCTACCCAGCATTGAATTGCTCAAGTCCAGTTCATTCTGTGCGGTCACGGTCAATGCTGCTGCATTGCCCCCCAGCAAAAGGTCTCCACTGGCATTCACTGTTGCCTGCTGTGTGGCATTAACAGTAACGCCACCGCCAAAACTGTTCGCTGTGTTGGTCAAGCTGATTGTAGGTGCAGCCAGGTTGCTGTTGCCATTTACATTCAATGCGCCCGACTGATTAATTGCCGTGCCTGCCTGCACGTTCAAGCTGCCTGCTGAACCTTGCAACTCAATTACTTGCTGGTCGCGCAGGTTCACACTGCCAGCAGAATTCAGCACCACGGGGCCTGCGAAGTTGTTGGCAGCGTTCATGAAGGAAATAGTGTTTGCATTCAATGTGGCTTGGTTTTCAACAGTCAGATCGCCAAGCTGATTTACTTCTGTTGCATTGACGGACAAACGACCTGCCTGGCCTTGAACAGTCAGTGTGTTTCGATCAGCCAATTCAACATTAACTTGGTTGCTTAAAGTAACCGGGCCAACAAAATCGTTGTTGGCGTTGTTCAACCGTACCAAGGTATTGCTGCTGTTGTTGCGGTGCTCAATGCGCGCATCACCTCCAACCATCAAGGCCGCCGCACCCGAGGAAGCCTGTGTCACAACATCTGAAGTCAAGGTCAAGTTTTCATTCACTGTCAGCGCGTTACTGATTTCAACAGTGGTTGCATTCAACACAAGTTCCTGTGCATTGCCTGCCACGTTCAGTGTGTTTTCGTCGCGCAAACTGACACGTGCATTGCCAAGCAAGTTAACCTGCCCCTGAAAATCATTCGCAGGGTTATTCAGGCTGACTGCGGCGGCATTCAAGGCAGCGGTGGTCCCCACAACAAGTGAGTCACTTTGTGCGATGGATAGCGCTGTCAGGTCAAGCGAACCCGCCTGCCCCTCGATCGTCAAGGTATTGCTGTCACGCAAACGCACAGAACCTTGGGTATTCAAAACCACATCGCCATTGAAATCGTTCATTGCATTGTTCAACGCAACGGCACCCGAGTTGTTGATCCGGGTTTCACCTTGCACATGCAGGGCAAGATCAACATCCATGCTTTGCGTGATGCTGTCTGCGCTCATTGCAAGGCCATTGCTTGCGGTCAAACCGTTGAACACCAAGGAATCGGCTTCAACACTACCGCTGACAACATTGCCTGCCACAGTCAATGTACCGTTGGCTTTTATTGCTGCGCTTTCACTGGAAGCAAGTGTGACCGTAGAGCCGAATTGATTGTTGCCTGACTCAGTCAAATCAATATGTTGCGCACTCAGTGCGCTGGTGCCTGTCACATTCAAAAAATCAGTTTGATCAATTCGTGTTGCTGTTGCACTCAGGCTGTTTGCATTCAAGCCGTTTACAACAATCTGCCCATTGGAGCCGGTGGTCAAAGTGACATCATCGGCAGAACCCTGAACAGTCAGAGTATCGTTGCCATTCAAATTTACTGCGCCTGCATTGTGCAGAACCACAGTTGAACCGAAACGGTTTGCCGCGTTGTTTAGCTGAACAGAATTGCTGTTGTTAATGCGCGTTTGCCCAAGCACATTCAGCGCATCGGCTTCAGTGGTGCCTTGACGAATCGAATCTACGTTGAAAACTGCGCTTGCAGCCCGCCCTGAGACCGTAATACCCTCGGCGCTGCCCAATTGAACCTGACCATCCAGGTTGAGAACGACCTGGCCGCGAAATGTATTGCCAAGCTGAATTAATTCAACGTTTTCGCCATTGAAAGTTGCCGTGTTGTTAACTGTCAACGGCCCTGCCTGCGCCGACTGCGTGGTATTGCGGGCGGTTGCAGTCAGGTTGTTGACCTGCCCTGACAAAGACAACTCGCCCTCATCAGCAAGCTCGGCGGTGCCCACATTGCCAAGCTCAACATTGCCGCCGAAATCATTGGATATATCCGCCAACTGAACCGCGCTTGCATTCAAGCTTGTACCTTGCTGCACAGTCAGTGTTCCGTTCTGTGCAATGCTGGCCGCAGTAACATTCAAACTTTCAACTGTCAGTTCGTTTAACTGCACTTGATTGACTGCTGACAAAGTGACTGCACCCGCAGACCCCGACACAGCCAGATCATTCATGTCCATTAAAATGGCTGCACCAGTCACCGCAAGTTCGACATTGCCTGCGAAATCATTGTCGGACTCAAGCAGATTGACCTGATTGGCATTCAGGGTGGATAAACCAGCAACGGACAGCGCAGCGCTCTGCGTAATTTCGGCTGCTGTCAAATTCAGTTGCGCGGCAGAACCTGAAATGTTCAACTCACCATTGGTGTGTAAAGTAGTACCCGCAGTGCTGTTAATCAATACCTCGCCATCAAACTGGTTTGCCTGATTCCCCAGGTTGATTTCATTCGCATTCAATACGGTGCTTCCATTCACCTGCACCAGGCCAGTCTGCTCGATCCTGCCACTGGCATTGACTGTGAGGCCATCAGAAGCAAGGCTTCTGATGGCAAGGTTCTGAGCACTGAGTGTGGCTTCACCGCTTGAATCGACCGAAACTTGCAGATTGTTGGAATCATGAACTGCAACTGACCCTGTCGCTGTCAAATCGACCGAGCCAGTGAAGTCATTGCCAGCGTTGTTTAAACTCAAACCACCTCTTGAATTGATATTCAAGCCACCGTCAGACAGCAAAGCCGCACTTTGGCCGTTGCGCATCTGGCCAACTTCACCCGCAATAACGTCTACAGTACCCTGTGGGTTACCCACGTTGAGGCTACCTGTTAATTGAATCAAATCACCTTCAATTGAAATTCGTGAAGCCTGGTTTACACCGGCCATGTTGATGACACTGGGATCGCCGTTGTTCGATGCATTGGCCAACAAAATAATCCGTCCGCCCTCGGCCAGCACCTGGCCAAGCTGTTGAATCAAGGCGTTGTTGTGACCTTCAACTGCCTGAACAATTAGGTCGCTGCCCGAGGTATTTACGGTGACCTCCTTGGCTGCAATAAGATTCACCGACACGCCAGAGCCAGCCTGGTGTTGTGGTTGCAATCCTGCTGTCAGATTTCCCGAGTTTGTAATGGAAGGCGCCAGGAATACGATGTCTTTGGCAGTGATGCTGCCAGCATTGAGAATACCTCCGGCATTTGCACCTGTTTCAAACTCAATTGTTTGACCGGGCATTTGGCCATTGCCGTTACCATTGCCCTTGAGATTCAATGTAGACGCTACAAGACTACCCACATTCACCTGAGAACCTGCACCAAACACAATACCACTTGGGTTGATCAGGAAAATTCGACCATTGGCCACCAGGCTGCCGAAAATTTCAGATGAATTACCCCCGACAACCCGATTCAAAATGACAGAATCGGCACTGGTCTGAACAAATCGAACGGTTTCGCCGCTGCCGATGGAAAACTCCTGCCACCTGATCACATCACGTTGATTGACTGTCTGAGTGATCACAGTGGTGCCGGGCAATGACACGTCCAGATCAAGGTTATTGCCCAAGACACCATCAAGAATCGGCGCAGTCTGCACATTGGCACTGAACACCAGCAACACGGCAGCTGCCAGTGGCTTGAGTGGGAAAGACGAATTCAGCTTGCAAGTTGCGGAAGTCATAAAAATTCTCTTAGAAATAGTAGATGTAAGATGCAAAGATTCTTGGGCTTTGGCGTTTCGGATCAGACTGCCGAACACCCGCCAGCTCCCAAGCCAAACTCAAGTTGAATGTGAAAATGTCTTGCCTGTCCCAAGCCAAACCCAGGCCGTAACCAGCCAGTTCGGCATGGTTGTTGAATCCTGCGGGCTGATTGCTGGTGTCTTCGCGAAAACGAACACGGCCTTGATCAAAAAACACATTGAAGGACAATTCACGCGCCGCACTGCCAAACCAGTTGGCAGAGGGCAAATAGCGCGCTTCCAGCGTGAACAAATCGCAGCTGTCGCCAGAAGTTTCACCTTGTGCAAATGCGCGCACAGCCGTAGCACCACCCAGCGAACACTGTTCACTGCTGTCAAGATTGTCGAGTGCATATTGACCACGCAAGAAGCTCCACAGCATCAACTTGCCGGGCACAACAGATTGCAACCTACCAAACGAGTAGTTCACACGCATGGTGTTAAGTTCATCGTCCAGACCAAACGGCACACCACCCGGATAATTCGTTTTGCTTTCCTCTACGTTGAAGTTGAAGAAGTTAAGACCGCCGCCCACCAGGCTATCGCGGGAGTCGCCACTGAGACCCAGGCGAAATGAATCCACTTCCTTCACGGTTTCCAAACCAGACAGGCTCTGCCTGTCAGTGAACTCCTTTTTGTCATACCCAGTCAGTGCAAACACATTCAGGTTGCGTGAACGCACCAGGGGATACAGCGCGAATACACCCAGCGATTCTGCATCGCCATTCAAGCCCAAGGGAAAATCGTTTTCCTCAAGTGAATAATTCACGGTAGACACGTTCACACCCAACTTCAATCCATCCGCACCAACCGGCAGGGTGTAACCCAGCAGCGTGAAGTCCAAACCACCTGTTTCAGATTGAAGATGACTGACCGAAAACGAGTCACCCAAGCCAAACGGACTTTCCCAGGAAAAGGTGGCAATGCCACGGTACGTGCCTGCGTACCGCGAGCCGTTTGCATCCAGGCCCGCACTGCCGGTCAGTGCCTTGTCGTTGCTGGGTGTTGCAACCAGAATCGCTTTGCCTGCTTGTGTGCCAGGCTTGATCGCAAATGACATTCGAATGCCACGCAAGTCATTGAGCAGGAACACCACCCGCTCTACCTCTTCCACACGAATGACCGTACCGGGCTTTAAACGCTTCAAGTGCGATTCAACAATATCCCGATTCACGCGCAGTTCTTCTGCAGGCCAAGCCACTTCGACTGACTCCAGCACACCGGGCAACACGGCAATGGTCACCACACCGTTTTTAATGTCTTGCGCGGGCAAATAGGCATACGCCAGGTAATAGCCCAATTCACGCTGCAAGAATGCAGTCACCACCTGTGCTGCACTGCTGAGGTCTTCAAACGAACGCTTTTCGCCCACATACGGCACCAGCAATTTCTGAATATCGTTCAGATGCTTGGCTTCGACACCTTCAATTCGATAAGCGCTGACATTCAGAGACACATCGTTCAACGGCTTGCCCAACTCAGGGGCCGCCTTTCTTTCAGCCTGATTGTCGATGACAGGCTCTGCTTCTTTTTCCGCAGCAGGCGCAGCAGACTCGGGATTGATAAAGGGGGCAGGCGTAGACACCTGGGCCTGTACCGGCCAGGCAAGTGTGTACAGCAACAGGGCAATTGTGTATCGGTTGGTCAACATGGAATAGGTACTTGGAATGAGAGCGAACCGGAGTGAAACATCAAAACCGGAAATCAGGAAATTGGGTCATTGGTATGGTGTCAACCGAATTGAGCACCCCCCTCACCCACAAAGACCAAAATGCTACTGAGGTTGTCTGCCCGCCCCAAGGCGCGATTAAATGCCAGTTGATGAATATGGGCATTGCAATCCTCTGCGCACCACAGGCTGGTACCCAGCAATGCGAGCTCGTCGTCATTGAGGTGTTCCCACAAACCATCGCTGCACATCAAGAACCAGTCCCCAGCCAACAAGCAGCAAGGCTCGGTCACATCCATGTGAAGATGTTCATTTTGCTCACCCAATGCGGTATACAGCGCGTTTCGACTGGCTTGACCATCGGATTGTTGATGATCAATCATCCACTGCAACACACTGTGGTCCCTGGTTTTTGAGCGCAGCACAGCTTGCTGAAAGTGATACACACGCGAATCGCCGACATGCAACCAAACTGCCTGTGCAGATCGTTGATTGATCACCAAAAGACAAACGGTGGTGTGCATGTCTGAGCAATCAGGGTGTGTGGTCTGTTGATGCAAAATATTCTGATTCACCTGTTGCATCAGTTCCAGCAAGCGTGATCTTTCCAGCGTGGGTGATTGTTCAAATGCACTCAAAGACATTTCAACAGCCAAGGCAGCAGCAAGCTGCCCGCCACGATGACCACCAGCACCGTCTGCAAGCGCGCACACCAGCCAGTCTCCAAATAATTTATGCCCAACAGCGTCCTGATTTTCCGGGCGGTTACCAATGTCGGTACGCTGTGTAACCTGTACTTGCAACAATCGCCCTTCGTGTGCGCCACCCAGTTGAATGGTCAACTCCATGTGCCCGCCAGATGCCGGTAGCGATCGCAATAAAGGTCCCACATGCGTGCTTTTCTGGCGAGTTCGAGACTCAAACTCAATCCACCTTGCCGATTGATCTCTTGTTCGATCACAGCTGGATCCAGACCCCCCTGAACCTGCTCAATCAATACTTGAATTCGCGCAACACTCAGTTGCATGTGCGCCTGAATATCCTGAAACGCCTGCTCAAAGGCCTGCTCTGCATCCAGATAAGCCAGTGAATTATCGCCAAGCAGTTTGCCCATGGCTTGCGCCGGTGATGCAGAAAACTTCAGTGGATTATTTCCCTTCGCGGAAATACTGGTCAGCTTGCTGCCCGTTTCTTCCTGGAAAATTCGGCGCGCTGAAAGCAATTGCATGCAACCTTGAACGCAGATACCCAACAAGTTGTGCAACTTCTCTACATCCTGAATTGTGGAGGGTGTTGTCGGTTGTTCAGCCACCACACCTCGAACTGCTGAATCAGCTTGTTGGGAACCCACATACATACGCTGGGCCAACGGCGAAATGTTCTCTTCGATATCGCTTTCGACAGGCGGCAAGGGCATATCGAAAGCTGCCAACAGATCGTCGATATCGACGTTAGAAGCTGGTTGTGGCAACCAGGATTCCAGTGGATCAATTTCGGGCCTCGGCATCAGGTCCTCGAATCCGTTCCAATTCGCGGCAACCTTCGCAAGAATGATTGAGTAATCACCAATTCGCAGCACATCGCCGGGACTCAAGGGGACGGATTGATTCTGGGGCATGGGTTTGCCGTTAACCAAGGTACTGTTGGTGCCAAGGTCTGTCCAGTGGCATTGGGAATTCTCAACAAGTACCTGTGCGTGCAAACGCGACACCACCCGTTGGGGATCTTTCAACACCCAGGTGCAATCGGGCGAGCGGCCAATCGATCCCCCCTGCAAGGGCACAGGCCACTGTTCGATTGCCTTGTCCGCCTGACCATCGCGGGTAATCTGGAATTCAAAGTTGGAATACATTCAACCCACCCTTAACGCAATACAAAAACTTCACCACCCAACACACCCACATGCATGGGCAGTTGAAGGGTGGCTCCGCTCAGCTTGCATTTCCATTGCAGCAGCGGCGCGTGATTGATATCCAGCAATGCGTGAACTGGAGATTGGCGAACGCATTGAAACTGCCAGCATTGGGGATCCAGCGCGGATTCAAGCAACTCGGATTGTGTGCAAAGATGTGCCAGATGTGCTGCGAAATCGCTAACTACATTTTGTGGGTCGAGGCCATAAGCTGCAGCCAATTCGCGATTGCGAACGGTAAAAAACGGCAGCAAGGCAGATGCCTTGCCTGACTTGAATTGGGCAAACATATTCAGCAGAAAATCTTCAATCAGTGCCGAATCATTTGCACCGTGTGTGGAAGGCAATACATCGAGATAACGCCAACGGGGAAAGGAAACCGGCAAGTCAACTGTCGAATCCAGCAAACGGTTCTTTCTCAAACGCTGCCCACGTTGAAAAGCATTTTTCAATTCAAATAACACCCGTGGCTGCACCAGCACATCAGGCCCACGGTCTTTTTGAAGTTCAACCCACACAGTTGTGCTGCAGTTTTGCGTGAGCAGGGCATGATCAGGATTCAATGATGCGCCTCGCATTGAAGCACCTGGCAACAGAATCACCTGAATTCTGTTTTCGCCCGACTGAACATACTCATGGATGGGCAACACCAGTTCTCGCCCATTTTGTAACTTGCCAAGCACCATGCCGTTCAGAGTCAGTAAAGCATTCTGACCCTGTACACTGGCGCGCAACAACAGGGTTTTATCCATGCTGAAGGCCCCGTTGCATGATTCGTGCAGGCGCTGCCAAGTGCCAGCAGCCCAAGGCCCAGCCCTTGACTGGATCGACACTTTGCCAGTCGCAGACCAATTCGGAATGATCAACAGTCAGTACCACCTCCAGTGCCCTATCTTCAGGATTAACCACCGCTGACACACTGAAAACAAGTTGACCCGCCAAAGGGCTGGCAGCGCGAATGAGCGGTTTACCCACACCAACAACGCTGCACACCTGAACATGCAAAGGCACCCTGTATTGCGCCAGCCACAATGGCTCGCCCAGCGGCAACAATCCTGGCAATTGTTTCTCGCTGTGTTGCCAGTGAACGTGGATATCGCGTTCGGTTTGTATGCTCAAATTCACCGGCACATGTTTGTGAATCAGTTGGGCCTGCCATTTGAAATCATCTGCGGCTGCACGAAGCTGCATGTCCGCTGTGGTAACAAATTCAATCAAGCCTTCATGAATCGTCCATTGGGCACGAAAGTTCAAATCCGTGCTGAGCCAGGAATTGGACTGTTGCACCACCGGCTCAATCAGTACGCCTGAATCAGACCATCTTGATTGCAAGCCCTGTTTTTCTTCGGGTGAGCAGGACAAACTGAGCTGTTTAAAATCCAGCTGTGTAAGCCGCGTGTCAATCAGTTCCATACGCTGAAGTGAAAAGAATCCAGACGTGTTTTGCCGACCAATTTCACAACGCTCAAATACGGGGTCTACATGAATGACCAAATCATTTGCTGGCAATGAATTTTTACAGACCTGTGCAATCAGATAATCGGGAGTGAATTGTCCGAAGACCTGATGTACAAAACCAGAGTCTGTTCTGAACCAATTCACCAGCTCACCAGCAATGGTGCTCACGCCAATAGCCAAAGAACCTGTTTGATTGCACGGAATTTCTGTTGGCTGACTGCCCATTTGAACGGCGGCCAGCAGGTCGATCAAATTGATCTGCAATTGCCCGCTTGGCCACGGCTGATCAAATCGCCCAAGACCGGCCAATGATTCATACAGACAATGAAAGGCGCTTGGGGACACTCCGGCGCTCAAAGCCTGTTGCATGCTACGCAAAACATTGGTTTGAGGGTCGGCTTCACTCGATATACCCTGAATGCTCACTTGACCTGCAAACAAGCTGAGCAAGACACAGGCTTGCGAATACGCCTGGGTTACATCATGAGCTTCCAGCAAATCAATTGCGGCTGAGATTGACTCGGTGAAATCTGGTTTTAAGCTGTAGCTTTGATCCAGATCGAGCGAGCTCAACAGCACATGCATGCGCCGCAAGTGATCAGCGCGTGCCTGCACATTGAAACGGGCTTGAAGATCAATCGTGATCAACGGCGCACCTGTGTAACATGAACCAGGCCAGACCTCAGTTGAAACACCTCCACACCGGATTCATCGGCAAAACCAAACGACTCCACTGGACCAAACAGTTTGAGCAACTCTTGTCCTGCCAGGGTGTTCAAGGCAAGCTTCAGGTAACGCGGATCAAACCAGGGCCAAATTCGATTACAGCCTGAGGAATCTTGAAGATGACGAACCTGTCGCAGGTGATTCTTAAGCAAACTGGACTGCACATTTCTGCTGGAAATTACGTAGCCTCGATCCACGGGCTTCCAGGGCCAGAACGCAGTGGAGCCCAAGGCAGAGTCTGCAAGTTTCAGCACACTGACTTGGCAATCCACTGGAATAACTCCGCCCACAGCCCGCCCCGATAAAGGAGGAAACTGCACTAGCGTCGATCCGCCAGACACAATTTCAGAAGGGGCCACACCGTAAACGGTCAACATCTGGGCAAAATTCCTCAGGGAATTGGATCGATGGGTGGCTCTACCAAATCGGGCGCCAGTGCGGCTTCGGGCGGACTTGGGGAAGCTGCGGAGGCGTCACCACCCATGGCACTTCCGTTGACTGAAACTGCTGGGCCACTGAATTTGATGCCTGATGCGGAAATAACAATCGAAGAGCCACCCACGTTCAGCGACAAGCTAGAGCCCGCGGTCAGCTTCAGGCTTGAGCCCGCTTTCAAGTTGCCTTGGGCCGAGGTACTCAGGTTCAAATTGCCTGCTGCATCCAGGTCAGTGCTGCCCTGGGATTTCAATGAGCACTGGCCAGTGGTACTAATTGCAATTTGCCCGTTGTTGGTCAAACCGAGTAAACCTTGAACTTTGACCAACACATCATCGTTCACCGTCAAATGCAAGGCTTTGTCGATCTGCTGACTGAGTTGACCAAGCACTGTGCGCGACACATCGGCCTTGATTTCTTCAATCAGGTTGCCGTGAATCAAGCTGTGGGAATGCCCGCGAATTTCTGTATTGCTGTTGTTCTTGATCAGGCTTAAATAATCTTTCTCGGCCTGAAACCACACATACTCGCTGCCAATTTTGTCTTCGAAACGAAGTTCGTTGAAATTGGAGGGTGAGCCTTTTTCGCTGGATTGAGAACGCCAGCCAGACACTGTTTTGTGTTCAGGCAATGGATAGGGAACTGTTTGCTCAGCATTGTAGGCAACCCCGGTAACCAAGGGCCGGTCGGGATCGCCATCTTCGAATGACACCACCACTTCCTGGCCAATACGCGGAATGGCCACAAAACCCCAGCCCTTGCCAGCAACAGGAGAAGCTACACGCACCCAGCAAGAACTGTCCTGATTGTGTTTGCCGTAGCGATCCCAGTAAAACTGAATCTTGATTCGACCAAATTCATCGGTGTGTATTTCTCGCCCCTCCGGGCCAACAACCAAGGCGGGCAAGGGTCCTTTGACCTGGGGTTTTCTGGATTTCCGTTCGGGTCTGAAAGGCTGGCTGGACTCAATGGCTTCAAACTGACAATCAAAATCAGATTGCGCACCGCCACTGGCTTCTGGCTCTGACTCGTGAACGGTGATCAGGGTACTAATCACGAGCAAAGTTTTGGACAACGCGGGGTTGTCCTTGCAAACCGTTTTCAACAAATGGCCTGTTGCAACTCCCCTTGCCGAAGTGCTTGCATTGAACGTTTGCTGGCGCGCCTGAGACTCTTCGTGACGCAGCTTGCTGTAGTGAGTACCCTCACCTTCATTTTCAAACTCACCAGGATACTCGAACACCTCGTAGGCCGAGTTGTAACTTTCTGCCTTGCCCTGAGAGTTCACCAGCAAGGAGTTCGATGGTGTTTTGAAGTTGTAATCCGTGTGTGCATGCCTTGGCGGTTCAATGGACTTCTTCAATGACATGCTGGTGATCGTTTCTTCCGGTGTCAGCCTGCCACTCTGCGAAGCTGGATCGTAGGCCAGATTGGCATAACCGGGAAAAACTTGATGTGTACTGCTGGAGTCTACGAGTACCAGCGTATGCTGGCCCTCACCATGTTCAAAGTAAAAATAAACGCCTTCCTGTTCAAGTATACGGCGAATAAAATTCAGGTCACTTTCACCGTACTGAACCACATATTCCCAAACACGCTTGGCGCCCATTGTGCGATCAGAAAACCGCACTGAGGAATGTCCGTGGCGACCAATTACTTCTGAAACAATGCTCGGTACGGTCTTGTTCTGGTAAACGCGAAACTCCTGGTTCTTACCCAGCAACCACGTCCATGATTTCAATTCCATGCGATAGGCGCAGCGCCCTGCGCTGGACATGGAAACCTGCTCCATTTCCACAATTACACCGTCAAAATAACGCTTGGTTTTCTCACGGGTTTCATAGGCCAGACAACAATTCTTTCCCAAAAAATCGTCTGCATTCAACAGCGCAGAATCGGATTCCAGAAACACAGAACCTGTACTGTTCTCGGAAAGTGATTCCTGCAAGCGCGCAGATCTGAAATGAACTTCGTCCAGAGGAGCTGAACCGCTCAGGCTGATCAATCTGTTCATTGGCGGCTGATTTCAACTCGGCGATTGGCGGGAGCAAAAGGATTATTCACGTCAGCCAGCTTGTCAGCACCCTTGCCCTCCACACGCAACAAGCTTGGCGATACACCCTTCTGGGTCAGGTAAGTTTTAACAGCTTTGGCGCGCTCTGAAGAAAGCACCTGGTTCAAGGAAGCGTCACCGCTGGCATCGGCATGCCCCGTAACCACAATTGGCGAGGAATCGGATGGACGATTACTCAGCACCTGTGCGAAAACATCCAACTGCTTTTTCAGTTCAGCGGGAAGCTCGGCAGATCCCAACTGGAAATGCGCATTCGGAATTGAAAAACGCACTGCGGGCTTGAACCCCATGCATTTGAAACCGTTTTTACGAAGCTCTTCACATGCCTCTTCGGGGAACAGACCCTCTTTAACCTGCTCGACAGCTGGAACTGTGTCGGCCAAATCAACCACCAACGATTCTGCATGGGACGGTGCGTGCAAGCCGATGAGCACGGGCGCCAACAAAGCGAACTTCAGAATATGTTTTTCAAACATAGCTACTCCGGAATAGGTAGGGCATCGGTAAAAAAATCACCTTAAAAAATCTCGTGATAGGATTTTTCGCGACTTGGGCCACGAGTCTATTCCTTTTGAAAAAATTCGCCCAACGAGTGATACATCACAGCCAACAGAGAGTGAAACTCATCCCCCTAAATGACTAAAAATAGCCGTGTAATCTGGAGTGAAGGTCTCTTTCTCCAACCCCAACATTTTCAGCAGCAAGAACGCTATTTCGACCATGAAATTCATATTCGAACAGCGCACTTTCATGGGCATTGCCACGGCTTTCATCAGCTACAGCTGGACCCTGATCTGTTGCTGGCCGGCAAGGTGGGTATTCTCAAGGCATCAGGGTATTTTCCGGACGGAACACACTTCTCGATTCCTGACAAGGACCCGGCACCTCCCTGTCTTGATTTCGCCAATGCTGTGAAAAGCGGAAAGGTCTACCTTTCGCTGGCCAAACCCCACTGGGCGGGGAGGCATTTGGGCTGGACACTGGAAGAGGCACCAACAAACAACCGTTCGCCGCTAAAGTACCTGGCCGAAACCACTGAAATTTCCAGTGTTTACGACCCTGAGCTTGAACCCTCTGCGATTGACCTGGCGCGCTTGAATCTTTTTTTGAGTGCAGAACACCTTCATCAGGAAGGGCATGTTCAACTGGCGATCTGTGAATTTCGTGAATCAAGAAATTCAGAAATCCAGCTTGTTGATACTTTCATTGAACCTTGCTTGTGCAGCCTTCAAAACGCCAACATTCGCCGAATACTGGAAGCTGTACTGGCGTTGCTGGAAAGTAAAATCAACCAGCTTCGGCAACGACGCGTGCGCAAGGGAAGCCACAACAGTTCGGAAATAGGGGACTTCTTGTTATTGCAAGCTTGCGTACAACACCGGTTGATTGTTGCACACCTGCTTCGCAGCAAACAGGTACATCCTGAAGCTGCCTACCTGCGACTTCTGGCTTGTTTGGGTGCTGTCACATTGTATGGTGACGACACCGCAGCCGACTTCTTGCCCAACTACGACCATGACAATTTGCGTTTGGCTTTTGACGCAGTTTTTACAGCCCTTCGCAATGCACTCGCAGGCCTTCACGACCAGCACGCCGTACAAATTCCTTTGATACAAAAACAGGCGGGTGTTCATCTGGGTCAAATTACCGACAGAACCCTGCTGGTCAACGCTCACTTTTACCTGACTGTACATGCTGCGGCACCCGAGGAGTTGATACAAAGACAATTTCCAAGCACTGTCAAAATTGGTCCGGTTGAGAAATTGCGCGACCTCGTCAATCTGAACCTTCCGGGTGTTCGACTAAAGCATGTTCAGCAGGCGCACGCCGCCTTGCCCTATTACGCAGACCATTTGTATTTTCAGCTGGAAACGCGCACAGATCCTTTGTGGAAAATGCTGGATCAAACAGGGCACATTGCGATTCATTACGCCGGCGACTTGCCTGAACTACACCTGGAGTTGTGGGCTGTTCGCCGTGAACAGGAGCGTTTGCTATGAATCCCAATGATCCGTTTTTCGCACTGGGTGGTGAACGCACCATCATCAAGCCGCGCTTGGGTAAACCTGCATCGCCAGCCATTCAGTCACTCGACAATATTTTGGGGCCATCGACCACCTCAGGTTCCGGCATGGGGATGCCCGACACGCAAGCGCAAACCAGTTTTGATCAAATGCTGCATCAACTTCAGGCAAACCCGACAGCAAGCCAGAACAAACTGCTGGCCCATGCCAGCCCGTTGCTGCGCTTGATCTGTACCATGGGAGCGCTCAGCGATATTCCATCGCACAAGGCTTTGTCGGCCACCCTGTCAAAAGGATTGACTGAACTTGATCAGAAACTGGAACAAATTGGGCGTGTACAGGCTGAACGTTTGTCCATTCGTTATGCGCTGTGTACCTTCATGGATGAACGTGCCGCCAGTACCCCATGGGGTGGCTCGGGCCAATGGGCCAATCACAGTTTGCTGTTGCAGTTTTTCAGTGAAACCTGGGGCGGGGAAAAGATTTTCGCGCTGATTCAGAAGTTGATGCAAAACCCATCCGACAACCGGGATTTGCTGGAAGTGATGGCTGTGATTCTCAGCTTTGGATTCAAAGGCAAATACAAGGTTGAGCAGGGTGGCGACCTTGCTTTGAGCCAATTGAAAACCCGTCTGTTTCAATTGGTTCAACCCAATTCAACCGACACGCCAACCAGTCTTCACCCCGACTTCTGGCAATCGAAGGCACCCGGCAACAACAGGCGAATGCGCCAAATTCCCTTGTGGTTACCAATCAGCGCCCTGAGTACTTTGGGCGCCTTGTTTTTCCTCGGATTGTATTTCAACTTGAATACCCAATCGGATCATGCGTTTGCAGAAATTGTATCCATTCAATTTCCATCACCCCAATTCGCGCAGACTCAGAGTGAGCCCGTTCCAGTAACTCAGGGGCTTGAATTGCCCATTCAACTTCGGGAAGAAATTGTTGCAGGATTGCTCACCCTGAAACAAATCGGCAATAAATCAACTGTGATTCTGACTGGCGACGGTTTGTTCAATTCCGGCAGTGCTGAATTGAATGACAGTGCAATACCGCTGGTGGAGAAAGTGGCCAGGGAACTTGCGCTACACCCGGGGCAGATCACGGTGACAGGCTACACCGACAACCAACCTATTCGATCCATTCGCTTTCCATCGAACTGGCAGCTTTCCGCGGAACGCGCGGAACATGTGGGCCAACGCATCGCCACATTTCTTCCCAACACTGCAATTGCCACTGAAGGCGCGGGGGCTGCCAACCCGATCGCACCCAATGACAGCGCGCAAGGCCGGGCAAGAAATCGTCGTGTCGAGATCATGCTGATTCACAACCAATGAAGGCTGAGCTGAATCTCGAACTCCACATCACCAGGTATTCAACATGCTTTTGAAATTTGTACTCAGCCTATTGGCATTCATTGGTTTTCTGGCCTTGGTTTGGCTTGTGGGTCCAATTGTTTCTATTGGCGATTCGCAGCCTTTTGCCGGCATCTGGATTCGAAGCACACTAAGCGTGCTGATTTTCGCACTGGTATTTGGCCCCCTGGCCTGGCGATGGTGGAAAGTTCACAAAGCTGAACATGCATTGAAAGCAGGGCTGACTCGTCAGGATGAGCAATCTCAGATGCAAGCCGCCAAGCTGCATGACATATTCAAGCAGGCCGTGGAAACGCTGAGGCAGCATCAATCCCGCAAGGCTTGGTACCTTAGCAAACCCGGGTTGTACGAGTTGCCATGGTATGTGATTGTGGGCCCACCCGGCAGTGGAAAAACCACGGCACTGAAAAACGCCGGGCTTCGTTTTCCATTGCAAGACCCCTTGGGCAAGGAATCCGTCAAGGGCGTGGGTGGCACGCGAAACTGCGACTGGTGGTTTACAGACAAAGCGGTGTTGATAGACACAGCAGGCCGTTTCACCACGCAAGATTCCGATCAGAACACCGATGCTGCGGGCTGGAATTCTTTTTTGGGTCTGCTGAAAAAGCACAGACCGAAGCAGCCAGTCAATGGTGTGCTTCTGACCTTGAGTATTCAAGAGTTACTGGACGTTGAAGCAAAGCGAAAGGAAACCGCTGCAAAAATTGCCTTGCGTTTGCAGGAGATGATTCGCACCCTGGGCATGTGCCCGCCAGTTTACGTGCTGGTAACCAAGCTGGATTTGCTCTGTGGTTTCAAGGAAACCTTTGGTCGCCTGAGTGAAACGGAACGCGCAAAGGCATGGGGCGTGAACTTCGAGCACCCCAACAATTTGAGCATCACGCTAAGCAAGGATTTGCCACGGGCTCTGGGTCAAATGGTGGAGAAACTGAGCGCTCAGTTAAACGCTCGACTGGAACGGGAAGAACAAGCCTACAAATGTACAAAGCTGTTTGAGTTTCCCTTGGCTGTGGCCCAATTGAAGCCCGCCATCGAAGGCCTGCTGAGCATGGCCTTTTCGTCGGACAGTCCTTTTGAAAAACAGGTGACACTGCGCGGTGTTTATTTAACCAGCGGCACACAAGACGGCAATGTGTTCGATCGAATTGCATCAGCGATGGCCAACAATCCAGCTGAAGGCACAACGGCCAAAGGTCCCGGCAAAAGTTTTTTCATTCGTGATGTGTTGTCGCAAGTGGTGTTTGCAGAACAGCACCTGGCTGCCTATGTGAAAAAGAAAGCCCTTCTCGAGCAGTTGGTTTATTTCAGCACGATCGCAGTGGCAGTGATTGGGTTTTCATTGTTGTCTTTGGGGTGGTGCATTAGCCACGGCAACAACAGTGAAGCCATAGCACAGACACTAGAACGGAGCACTGCACTGGCTGCGCAAACCGCCAACTTGCCAACAGAAGCACAGGCACCGCTGCAGGAATTGTTCAAGGCGCTGAATGATTTGCGCGCGGTAGCCCAGGCCAACCCCGACGCAGTGAACCACACCTTGGGCCTGAATCAGGATGAAAAGCTTCAACAGGCCGAACAAATTGCCTATCGGAATTCCCTGGCGAATGCGCTAATACCCCGAGTGGCCAAGCGCCTTGAAGACCGGTTGCGGAATGCCTTGAATCAGGACATGGAACTGGCATATGAATCTCTGAAAGCCTATGTGATGATTCACACACCCAAGCACTATGATGCAGAAGCCTTGTCGACTTGGGTGGTGTATGACTGGCAGCAAAATGTTTTTGTGGCTTATGAGCCCGAACTGCGGGATTCGGCTGGTTTACACCTGGAGGCAGCAATTCACCTGGGAGCACCCAATAGCCTTCCACCCAAAGATCAAGAGCTGATCGATACCGCTCGCCAAATCATCGGTGCCCAGGCGCTGGATGAACGCTTGTACAAACGCATGCAGCGATTCTTCAAGCCGCAACCGGGTGCAGATTTCAATTTGATCAAAACTGTTGGTATCAGTGCCGCTGGAATTTTCAATCGACCCAGTGGGCAATCACTGAACCAGGGGGTGGACGCCCTGTATACGCGCCAAGGCTATGTCAGCTATTTTCTGGCGAAATTGCCCGTCGAAGCGGACCGCCTGCGTCAGGAATCAAGCTGGGTGATGGGGGACACTTCCACAGGCAACCGGGCCAGTGAGCTGAATTCCAAAGCACTGCTTCAACAGGCCCGTCAGCTTTATGTTCGGGACTATATTCGCACCTGGGACACCTACCTGAAAGATGTACAAATTCTAAAACCTGCACAATTTGACCAGGCCGTCGATTTGGCCCGCGTACTGGCCTCGCCGCAATCACCCCTGAAAAAGTTTCTCGAGGGAGTTTCAACACATACTCGACTGGCTTCTGCCATGAGCAAGGCTGGCGAAAAAACCGAAGCACTTGCCAACCAAAAAGCCAATCAGGCGCTGTCACCCAATGTGGCCCTACTGGCTGGGTCAGACTTCAAACCTGTCGACTTCGAGGTTCCGCTCGAACAGCAAGTGGACGACCACTTCAGCGACATCAACAATCTGTTTGAGGGCAACCCGCCTGCCTACGCCCAGGTGGCAACCTTGTTGAACGATTTGTATGCACAATTGGCAGCTGTTTCCAGCGCAAAGAAAAGCAAGGTTCCACCCCCACCTGCTTCTGCGTTGGACTCGCTGCTGGTGGGTGCTGGCGTGCTGCCTGAGCCCGTGCGTGCGATTGTTGGTCAATTGGCGGGGCAAGGCAGCGCTCAAGGGCGTGCCGCAGAACGGGCGAATTTGACAGCAGACCTGCGCCCACTGCAAGATGTGTGCAGACGCACCGTGACAAACCGTTATCCAATTCACCCCGGCTCAGGTCTGGATGTGTTGACAGACGACTTCGCCCGGTTCTTTGGGCCCGGTGGCCTGATGGATCAGTTCTTTTCAAGCCGCTTGGCGAGCGTGGTCGACACAGGTGGCGCGAACTGGACGCTGAAACCCTTGAGTGACGGTTCTGCACCACAGGCCAATCCTTCTCTGGTGCAGTTTCAGCGCGCAGCGCGTATTCGCGACGTATTTTTTCAAGGCAGCAAACCGACTGCAAGCTTCGATGTAGAAATGCGTTTGATCAACGCCAGCAACCCCGGTGATGTGTTTTACCTTGAAACAAATGGCGACTTGAAAATGTTCTCGAAACAGTTTCAGCCCACGCACCGAATTCAATGGGGCGGGCAATCGCCTTCAACCACATTGCGTGTTCGGGCCTCCGAGGGAAACTACAAAATATACAACGGACCTTGGGCGCTGTTCCGTCTTTTCGATGCAGCTCAAATTCAGAACACAGAGCGACCAGAGAAATTCAGGGCGACTTTCAATCTGGATGGAAAACAATTTGAGTTTGAAGTACTGGCCAATTCTGCCTTCAACCCGCTGCGGCTCACCGAGCTAAAACAATTCCGCTGCCCAGGCAATTTATGAACACCCATGCTGAAAAACTTTGCTGGTTTGGCAAACTGCCCTGTGTGGGCGATTTTTGCAGCCACAACATGCCTGCCGGGCTACTTGAAACACTTGACCTTTGGCTGAGCAGCACCATTCAAGAGGGCCAGGCGGTACACGGAGACGCGTGGACAAACGCGTATTTCCAACTGCCTGTACACGGATTTGTGTGGGGCTCACGAGTGACACCCGAGTTTCACAACAATGCGGCGATCGGCGTCTTGATGCCCTCGGTCGACAAAGCCGGGCGGGCATTTCCATTTGTTTTGCTTCAAGAACTGCCTTCATGCAGCCTGGATAAACTTGCTTTTGAATCACTCGCACTGTGGTTTCAACAAGCCCACGCTTTGTGCGCGGATGCCTTGAACGAGGACTGGTGCCTGAACAAGTTTGAATTGAAGTCAGAATCTCTTGCGCTATGTATGGATGAGTCGGCAAGCAAAGATTCCATTCAGGTCGGAGACGCACAAAGCCATTGGTTCGAAATTGACTACGGCGGTGCAATCAAGGCAGTACTTCAATGCGACGGCTTGCCTGCAAGCGACGATTTCAATACCTTGCTTGGACTTGGCACCGCACCATGATGAACGAGAACACCGTTATTCAGGCTGCTGCGCCTGTGATACCCAATGATTCAGGCCAGCAACCGCTGCCTGTTGGCACACGGATTGAAGGATTTGAGATTCAGGATGTGATTGGCGTGGGTGGATTCGGGATTGTGTACAAAGCACTTGATCCAATGCTTGAACGACAAGTGGCTTTGAAAGAGTATTTGCCGGCTTCATTGGCCCAACGCATTCCGGGTGGCGCTGTGAAAGTGCGTGAGGCACGCCATAAAAGCACCTTTGATGCTGGCATGCGAAGTTTTATCAATGAAGCTCGCCTGCTGGCACAATTTGACCATGCTGCGCTGGTGAAGGTGTACCGGTTTTGGGAAATGGCCGGAACGGCTTACATGGTAATGCCACTGTACCAAGGCATGAACCTGAAACAGTATGCCGAAAACCACGCTGCCCCGCTGGCGCAGGAACAACTGGTGAATTGGCTGCTTGTATTGACCGAGGCACTGGAGGTAATGCATTCGCAGCAGTGCTATCACCGGGATATTTCGCCAGAGAACATCATTATTCAAGACAACACTGACCTGCCCATCTTGCTGGACTTTGGTGCAGCGCGCCGAGCCATTGGCAGCGTGTCGCAACCATTCACCGTGATTCTCAAAGCGAGTTACGCACCGATTGAGCAGTATGCCGAAGTGCCTTCCATGACCCAAGGTGCCTGGACAGATGTGTACGCACTGGCAGCGGTTGCTCACTTCTTGATGACCGGAAAAACACCGCCTTCTTCAGTCGGGCGACTGGTGAATGACAGCTACCTGCCCTTGCATGAACGACCGGAATTGCCCTACAGCCCGCATGTAAAAAAGGCCATTGACGATGCACTGGCAGTGCAGCCACAAGACCGCACCGCCAGCATGTCGCTGTTTCGGCAGGCTTTGCAAACCGAAACACAAGACATTCTGAGCCTGTATGATCAGGTAGCCCACCCCCAACCGGAAGCACCACCCAAACGACTTCATTCAACGAAGTCGATGAAGCGTGGAGGCAGCGTGATTGCAGCTGCGATTGCCTTTACCGCGCTGATTGCAGTATTCATTTTTGATCTAAATGCTCCGCCCTTGGAGGAAAACGCTGACACCACAAAGACTGCTGTTGTTCAAGCAACGGTACCTTCATCAGACACCACACAAATCGGCCCGGCGCTGACCAACAATTTGGACCCATCGTTTCAAGCCGTGATTGACAAAGCTGACAGTGCGCTCACTATTCAAATGGAGCAAACAACACTGAAAATTGGTAAAGATCTGTTGCGCTTTCAGCTTGAGTCCCCTGTTTCGGGTTTTGTGGCGGTGTATGTTCGTGCCAGTGACAACTCGCTGATTCAGTTGTTGCCAAATGTTCGCGTACCAGCCTTGGCCATTGAAGCCAAAAAGCCTATGCCGTTGCCTCCAGCCAATGAACCCATTCAAGCCGCAGGCCCTGCCGGAGAAAACCAGTTCCTGGTGGTGGTGACAGAACAGCCAAGAGACTACGGGCACCTGAACTTTCAGGACCACTACGGATTCGGCTTGATTCCTGCGGACCCGCCGCACAGCGGCCCACTGGTTCAAGCGCTAGAGGGAATCAGCCCCTGCGCCAACACCAGTTGCACTGACAGACTGGCAGCAGCCTGGTTCTCAGTGCATGAAGTGGATTAATTCTTCTGTAGAATGAAATTTCCTCAAGGGCTGAAACATTACAAAAAAAGCCCAAAATTACCGGAGACGACATGAACACCACCAAAGCTGCAGCACTCGTATTGCTGGGCGCCAGCCTCGCTTTCCCAGCACAAGCCCAAGCCTCCACCATCAAAATGTGTATTTTCGACATTGCAGGGCGCAGTGGGCCCGCCTTTGCGCAAGCGCGCGATTATGCGGTGGCAGCCAAGGGCTGGGGTGCCAATATTGAACTGGAAGCGTATGTCGACGAACGCCTTGCCGCCGAAGATTTCAAAACCGGCAAATGCGATGCGGCAGCCATTTCTACTTTGCGTGGCAGGCAGTTCAACAAGTTTGTGGGCAGCATCGACTCCATTGGCGCTGTGCCCACCTACAAGCACCTGCGCACGGTAATTGACCTGATGAGCAGCCCAAAGCTGAATGACAAAATGACCTCGGGCTTGTTTGAAGTGGCGGGTATTTTGCCGATTGGTGCCGCCTATGTGATGGTGAACGACAGGGCCATTAATTCAGTTGAAAAAGCGGCGGGCAAAAAAATTGCGGTGCTGGACTACGACAAGTCGCAAGCCAAGATGGTGCAGCAATTAGGCGCACAACCAGTGGCCAGCGAGGTGATCAACTTTGGCACCAAATTCAACAACGGGCAGGTGGACATTATTGCGGCACCGGCCATTGCTTACCAGCCGCTTGAGTTGTACAAAGGCATTGGCAGCAAAGGCGGTATTTACCGCTTTCCCTTGGTGCAGTTAACCGCGAATATTTTGATTCGCAAAGACAAATTTCCTGAAGGCTTTGGGCAAAAGTCACGGGTTTGGATTCAGCAACAATTTGACCGCGCCATTGCCTTGGTAGACACCTCGGAAAAGGCAGTACCTGCTGCTGCTTGGTTGGACATTCCGGCCAGTGATCGCGAAAAGTACGATGTGCTGATGCGTGAATCCCGAATTCAAATGACGGCAGATGGCTTCTACGATCCCGAGATGATGAAAATTTTGAAGCGTATTCGTTGCAGGCTGGACGGCAGCTTGGGCGAGTGTGCCGACAAGCGTGAACTGTAAATTATTCCTCTGCATGTGAAACGTTTTGAGCCCAGGGAGCGAATTGACAAGTTCACTCCCTGAGGGCTTGAAACACCATGAAAAAAATTCTCCTGTTGATTACCCATGCCGGCGCGCTGATTGTTGGTGTTGCCTTGGGCATTTACCTACTGCCCATTCTTGTTGAACCTGAAAGCCCGGGCGCTGAGGCGATTACTGCATCGCAAAGCGGGGCGCTGTTCTCGACAGAATTCAAACGCGACCTGAAAGGCAGCGACTTTTTGCATTGGGGAGAAGGGCGCTTAACCTTGTCTGCAAGCCAGGCTGTATTTCAAGGCGAGCTTGCACCAGGACCCGATTATTACCTGTACCTGGTGCCAAAATTTGTGGAAGACGAGGCGGGCTTTTTGGAGATTAAAAGCCAATCCCTGCAAGTGGGGTCGGTAAAAACCTTTGGTGGATTCATTCTCGACCTTCCCCCCAACACTGATTTGCAGAAGTACAGCGCGGCTGTTGTGTGGTGTGAACGCTTCGGAGAATTCATCAGCGCCGGGCAGTTTCGCAATTAACTGAACAAAAAGCAGCTGAATGGGTACTCCGTTTACGTGACAAATATGCTCAGATAGTCACGTTCTTGGTGCTTTTACTGATGCATCGCAGCAAACTCTCTATGGACTGAAATTGAAGCGCGCCGGACAATGCGTGTCCGCGCAACGAGGCACGGGAATTGGCAAGATTCAATGTGGTGGGGTGTACGGTGAGTGAGGTCGAAATTGACAAGCTGGAAGCCCTGTTACTGGCCAAGCGACAAGCCAAACAAATCAGTGTGTCGATTACTTTGGGTTTGATGACTATAGTTTTTCTGGACTCAATTTACATTTTAAGTACTGTACTGCACGCCATAGAAGGCACAGAAATTTTTCTGTACCTGTTGATATTCACTATGTATGCCGTGGGTGGTGCCTTTGCCCTGGGCACGCTGGCCCGCTATGCATTTATTCGGCACCTGAAACGGGTGCAAGCCGATATTCACCGAATTGAATTGAAGCGAATTCTAAAACGCAGGCACGGTGAGCGTTTTGTTACACCAAACCGTGCGCCTGTTCATCCGCATGGTATGAACTGCGAACCATTGCCCCAACGGCTGCGTGCGTGAAGCCCATTTCGTAGGCTTTCTCTTCAAACATTTTGAACACATCGGGGTGCACATAGCGGCGCACGGGCAAGTGGTGACCCGAAGGTGCCAGGTATTGCCCAATCGTAATCATGTCCACCTGGTGCTCGCGCATGTCGCGCATTACTTGCAAAATTTCTTCATCGGTTTCGCCCAAGCCCACCATGATGCCGCTTTTGGTGGGCGTGTCGGGGTGCGCTTTTTTGAATTCTTGCAGCAGCTTCAGCGAGTGTTTGTAATCTGAACCAGGGCGGGCTTCTTTGTACAGGCGCTCGGTGGTTTCCAGGTTGTGGTTCATTACATCGGGCGGGGCAGCATTCAAAATTCCCAGCGCACGGTCCAGGCGACCCCGGAAGTCGGGCACCAGAATTTCGATTTTGGTGTTGGGCGACAATTCACGGGTTTTTTCAATACAGGCCACAAAATGGCCGGCGCCACCATCACGCAGATCATCGCGGTCTACGCTGGTAATCACCACGTAGTTCAAGCGCAAGGCGGCAATGGTTTTTGCCAAGTTCAGGGGTTCATCAACATCGAGAGGATCGGGGCGGCCATGGCCCACGTCGCAGAAGGGGCAACGGCGGGTGCACTTGTCGCCCATGATCATGAAGGTGGCAGTGCCTTTGCCAAAGCATTCACCAATGTTGGGGCAGGAGGCCTCTTCGCACACGGTGTGCAGCTTGTGTTCGCGCAGAATTTCCTTAATTTCGTAGAAACGGGTAGACGGTGAGCCGGCCTTCACGCGGATCCAGCTGGGTTTTTTCAGCTGCTCAACAGGCACAATCTTGATGGGAATTCGGGCGGTTTTTGCGGCCGCTTTTTGCTTGACGGTCGGATCGCTGACTGCGCTAAGTTCTTTGGCCACAGCGGACTTTTCATTGATCTCGGACACGTTTTTTTGCTCCCTGGCCTTTGGGTGATGTGGGCCGTGTATTTACTTTGCCACCGCGGATCGCGCGGCTTCAAGGTGTTGAATCAGGTATTTCATCAGATGCATTTGCATCTCAGCTTGTGAAATTTTAACACCAATCGTGGCCAAGTCCACTGTTTCCAAACCAGCGTAACCACAGGGGTTTATTTGCTGAAATGGCTTTAAATCCATGGCCACATTCAGCGACAGGCCGTGATAGCTACACCCCTTGCGGATCTTGATGCCCAGGGCGGCAATTTTGGCCAGGCTGCCATGGTGCTGGGTGTACACGCCAGGGGCGTTTGGTTTGCGTTGGGCATCCGCCACACCCACCTGCACCAAGGCGTCAATTATGCTTTGCTCAAGCAATTGAACGTACTCTCGCACCTTCAAACCAAAGCGGCGAAGGTCCAAAAGCGGATAAATAACAATTTGGCCAGGGCCGTGGTAGGTGATTTGCCCCCCACGGTCGGTATTCACCAAGGGTATGTTGCTGCGTTGCAACATATGTGCCGGGTTGCCAGCAAGGCCCAAAGTGAACACAGGGGGGTGTTCACAAATCCAGATCTCGTCGCTCATTGGGCCGTTGAGCTGTTCTGAACGGGCATCTGTGAAATTTCGCATGGCTTCCCAGGTGGGCAAATAGTCCACCAAACCCAATTCGCGAATTTGAAGTGGTGCTCCAACTTGCAGGGTATTGGGTTGCGGCTTGCTTTCTTGTTGGTGGATCATGTAGGCATATTTCCGATTTTTCACAATTTCGCAGTCGAGTTCATCATGTCGTCAGAGCCCATTGAATGGTTTGATATTCCCAGCGTCTTGGGGCGCAGGGCCGCGTCCATTCTGGGCCTGTCCAAAGTTCCGATTGTGGAACTGGATGATTCACACCGCCCTTTAATTCTTGCACACTTGCTGGCCCTGAATGAAACGGATCGCCGTTTGCGCTTTAGTTATGCGCTGGGAGATGCCGCAATTGCGAAATACACCGCCAGCATTGATTTTGAGCGCGACTCGGTGTTTGGCATTTTCGGGCGTGACGATGTATTGCTGGGCGTGGTGCATTTGGCCGAGCTGAACCAGCCCAACGACAGCACTGCCCCAAAGGGTGCGGAATTGGGTTTGTCGCTGGACGCCAATATGCGGGGGCATGGCCTGGGTACGCTGCTGTTTCAAAGGGCGTTGCGCAGGGCGCGCAATGAAGGCATTGAAATGCTGTTTATTTACACCCTGATGGACAACGAAGCCATGCTGCGCATTGCCCACAAACTGAACATGCGTGTGAGCACTGCAGACGGCCAGTGCGAGGCCCACCTGCGCGTAGAGCCTGCCAGCACCAGTTCAATGGTGCGGGAATTTGTTGATGAACATTTGGCCGACATTGACCATTTATTCAAGGGTTCGCTCAACCAGTTTCGAAAGTGGGCTGAGGAGTTTTAAAGCGCTGCACATTCTGGCAGCGGCTCGCTTCCTTTGAATATCCAGATCGGTGCACTCACCGCCACAATTCGATCGCCCCGTTTTACGCGCACGAAATACCAATTCTTTCCATCGGCTGGGCTTACCGTGAAGCGTCCGTTTTTCCCGGTCTGGGTTTGCAGGGGCAGGTAGCGCTGCGCCTCGTTGGTGCTCGGACCTGACTGTGAGCTGAACAGTTCAAACGACATGCCTTGCAAAGGGTCCATGGCTTGCGTGCTGCGAACGCTGACTTCAAATTGAACGGTGTTGTCCTGTGTACCAATGCGCGAGCCCATGGGCAGGCGTTGCTGGCCTCGCGTGGAGGCCTGAACGGCTTCAAAGGTCATGCGCAAGGCATTTTCATTTTGGGCCACGGTATAAAAGCGACGAGCCAGGAAAGCTTCGCGAATGTCAGCCTGGTTGTTGGCGCGTGTAATTGCGACTGTCTTGGGCAAACTGCTACCGCCCCAGTCTGTGGCATGGTGGTCTTCCGAACCGGCTGGCCCCAAGTACCAACCCTTGTCCAGTGCGTGGCCATACCACGAGCCAAACTTGCCATCGGTGTCGTATTCATCGCCTTTGCCAAACACCTCCAGGCCCACCACGCGGTAGTCGGCAGGTGCCACGTATTTGAAGTCGTTAAAGGCGTAAGCCGGGTCGCCTTGCTGAAACACATTCAATGCATTCAGCGCGCCAGCCATGCGTGTGGCCTGGCCCACGCCCTCACCAATTTGCAACAAGGCACCATGCAGCGCATCTTCACGGCCAGGGTGATTGAATATCATGAGGCCATCGCCACCGCCACCCAATTGCGGCGACAACACAAACCACTGCCAGAACAAATCCATCGACACCAAATAGCCCGGGCCAAGCTTGGCGTTGATATTGTGTTTACTCAAATACACATTGGCATGCCCAAAACGGTCAGATGTCCATTCAAAACCTCGCATGGCGGTGAACAGGCCAGGCGACTCGCCAGTCACCTGATTGGCCTGGTTCAAGGTACTGCGCCACTTGGTGAGGCTGTTGGGCAAGTTGTCAGGATCGGAAATCAGGCAAGACAAGGGGTTGTCAGTGCAATTGTCGGTGTCAGGCAAGGCCAGGGGAATAGCCAGATTGTCGGAATGATCTGAGGACATGACAAAGTCCATGCCGCGCTCTCGGGTCTGTTGGTACACCTGAAGCGGATCGGTGTTGGCCTGCCCATCCGAGTAAGCGGTGTGCTCGTGCATGGCACCCAACAAGTGGGAGTAGCCTTGCCCATTCACACCACCGCCATAAAAGGGAGTGCACTGCCCAGCTGAAAACTGCGCACTGCTCGGTTGTTGAGCACCAATGGGAGGCGCAGTCAACAAACCGGCCAAGGGACAACCCACGCGCGTGGGGTCTTGCAGACACTCCAGAAGACCTGCGTTGCTGCTGGTGTTGCTGCGCACGCTGGCATCCACGCTGCGTTGGCTGACCGAGGTTTGGAAATTGGCTCGGTCTGACACTTCAATGCGGAAGCTTAAGGTTTGATTGGCCAGGTCAGGTGGAATTTGCACCTGGGCCATGGCTTTGTCTGCATTGCTTATTTCCAGCATCACACCATCGGTTTGTGTCCAGCGATAAAACAGGGTGTCACCATCGGCATCACTGGCGTTGACTTGCAAGTTCAAAGTTTCACCGGGACGCACGGGTTCAGGCAATGCACTGGCGTTTTGAATCACCGGTGCAGTGTTGGCTGGGCGCTGGGGGGTGGTGACATTGAACAGTTTGAAGCCCAAGCCCGCCTCGTTGTCGATTGCAATGGCGCGCAAGGTGTAAGTTTGCGATTCGGGCGAATTGGGAAGCTGTACATTCAAATTGCAGCTTGTTTCCTCGTACTGAATGTTCAGCGTTTCATTGCGCCACTGGTAGCTTTGAATGGTGCCATCGGAATCGGTGGATTCACAAGCGCTGGCGGCCAGGCGATTGTCAAGCCCAATGGGAGCCGCAGTGGCGTTGACCACGGGCAAGGCGTTGTCGAAGGTGTTTTGAATGGTGACCTGAACACGGTCCTCAAGCACAGTGCCGCTGGAAAGCTGGGCTTGCACTACAAACTCAACAGAGGTGTCGTTGTTGACCTGGGGCAGTTGCAGATTCAAAACAGATTCATCCGACCGACCCGCATCACCAAAGAACACGGTTTCTTCACTGGCAGGAAACCAGGCATAAGCCACCACAGAATTCTGATCCGTGTTTTGCACCGTGGCGCGCAGCTCAATGGTGCTTCGCTCTGAGGCTTGCTGATTGCTTCCGGCGCTTAGCGTGGGAGAGGTTTCCTGACCCTCTACCCGTGTGGGAGGGGTGGTGTTGTCATTGCCACCGCATGCAGCCAGCAGTGAAACAAGAAGCGCAGGGAGAAGGATTCGGGTGGTGTACAACATGGCGACAGTCCAATTGGGTTTGGTACTGTTACCAAGCTGCCGGTGCTTAAGATGAGGTGAAACCTACTAAGAGACAAGTCACTAATTTGACACACAAACACCTAGGTCGGCAAATGGCCGATTTTCGCCAATATCAAACAACCATCCGGACTAAATGGTTTGTGAAAACTTCCGTCTGGATTGCGCGTCCAGGTCCCCGCTGGATAAACACCGAGTTCGTCTTGCAAGGTACCCTCCAACACAAATATTTCCTCGCCACCGCTGTGCCGATGAAAGGCATAGGTTGCGCCGGGAGACCACTTCAACAGGAAAGTATCCGTCGTTAGAAAACGATCCAGCCTACAAATTTGAACACCCGGGAACAGGGTATTTTCCCACGGCCCTTCCACTGTGTTGATGACCACAGACTGCTGATCGTCTGGATGCATGTGACGCAACTTTACCCAAAGAATACAACCGTTATTGGAGCGTGGAGAATGTTTGGTTCCGACAGGATTTTTGACATATGTACCCTTGGGATAAACGCCAAACTCATCTTCAAAAGTACCTTCCAGCACGAAGAACTCTTCGCCACCGCCATGCTCATGTTCAGGAAATGAACAGCCTGCGTCGTAACGAACAATCGAAGTTAAACGCGCCACTTCATCGCCATCGCGTTCCAGTGGTTTGCGCCATACACCGGGGGCTGGTGAGGCAACCCAGTCGACGTTGTTGCTGTTGACGACCGCGCGTTGGGAAAGATCGGCATTGAGTTTCATGGTGCTGCTTGGTGAATACTGCGATAGTCTCATTTTAACGCAAAGCTCGAAAGCCGTTTTGTCTAGCTCAATCAGCTTGGGTTCAGCTGTCTCGCAGCTTTTTAATCGCCCACTCGGCTTGGGTTCCGATCTCTAGTAGCTTCTTAATCGCCCAATCGGCTTGAATTCCGATCTCTCGCCAGAAAACCTGTTTCTCCCTTGCTGAGCCTTGCGATGCCTGAGAACGACCCTCCTAAACTGCGGGTCGGGTCCGTTCTCTGTCGCCCATGCTGGGCAGTTTTTCTTGAAGGCGAGGCGATCGAAACACCGCCGCCGATTGGGCGCTGCAAACAGCCGTGAGTCGCGTGGTGGTGGAGAAGCACTGCACGGGAGAGCAGGGAGCTGAACTTGCAATGGGTCGCACGATGACCAGTCAGAAAACTTGCCGGCTTGGCGCGCCGAGGCAAACGATCGCGCCCTGGCGCGAAAGCCAAGACCCGACCGTTACTTTTGGAGGGCTTGGCTTAGTGCAGGCTCAAGCAGACAAGACGATATGTCAAGTTTTCGGGCAGCGGTGACCCTTCAAGTTCAGATCAAAAGTCTCCAGTGATATGCAGCGCAAGTAACCCACGCCGAGCTGGCAAAAAACCACTGCGGTGACCCTTCAAGTTCAGATCAAAAATCACGCCTCACATCGACCTGCGGTATTTCCCACCCACTTCAAACAGAGCCTGCGTAATCTGCCCCAGCGAACACACCCGAACAGCATCCACCAGCACCTCGAACACATTGCCACCGTCCATGGCTGTTTGCTTCAAGCGCTCCAGCATCGGCCCACTTTCTGCCGAATGCCGCTGCTGGAATTCTGCAAGGCGATCCAGCTGGCTTTGCTTTTCTTCCTCGGTGGCACGGGCAAGCTCGAGCGAGTTCAAAGAATCGGCGTTGTCATTGGGGTTGGTGAATGTGTTCACGCCCACAATCGGTAAGGTGCCGTCGTGCTTCTGAATTTCATAATGCATCGACTCTTCCTGAATCTTGCTACGCTGGTAGCCTGTTTCCATAGCACCCAACACACCGCCGCGTTCGCTGATGCGATCCAGTTCAGCCAGCACGGCTTCTTCCACAAGTTCGGTCAATTCTTCAATGATGAACGCACCCTGACTTGAGTTTTCGTTTTTCGCCAAGCCCCATTCCTTGTTGATGATCAACTGAATGGCCATGGCACGGCGTACGCTTTCCTCGGTCGGTGTGGTCACTGCCTCGTCATAAGCGTTGGTGTGAAGGCTGTTGCAGTTGTCGTATACGGCAATCAGGGCTTGCAAGGTGGTGCGTATGTCGTTGAATGCGATTTCCTGCGCGTGCAGGCTTCGGCCACTGGTTTGAATGTGGTATTTCAGCTTCTGACTGCGGTCGGCAGCGCCGTAACGGTCACGCATGGCAATGGCCCAAATGCGGCGGGCCACGCGGCCCAGCACGGTGTATTCGGGGTCCATGCCATTGCTGAAGAAGAAGCTCAAGTTCGGCGCAAAGTCGTCGATCTTCATGCCACGCGCCAAATAGGCTTCCACGAATGTGAAGCCGTTCGAAAGCGTAAAGGCCAGTTGTGAAATCGGGTTGGCCCCGGCCTCGGCAATGTGATAACCGCTGATCGACACGCTATAGAAGTTACGCACTTCATGGTCGATAAAGTACTGCTGAATATCGCCCATCACGCGCAGGCTGAATTCAGTCGAGAAAATACAAGTGTTCTGGCCTTGATCTTCTTTCAAAATGTCGGCTTGCACGGTGCCGCGCACAGCCTTCAAAGTGCTGGCCTTGATATTCGCGTATTCATCCGCATTCGGAGCTCGCTTGTTTTTGGCCGTGAACAAATCCACCTGCTGATCAATGGCGGTGTTCAGGAACATGGCCAAAATGCTGGGTGCCGGGCCATTGATGGTCATGGACACGCTGGTGCTTGGAGCGCACAAATCAAAGCCGCTGTACAACACTTTCATGTCGTCTAGTGTGGCCACACTCACGCCACTGGTGCCCACCTTGCCGTAAATGTCGGGGCGCAGGTCGGGGTCGAAACCATACAAGGTGACTGAATCAAATGCAGTCGACAATCGCTTGGCATCGCTTGCACTGCTCAACATTTTGAAGCGGCGGTTGGTGCGGGCCGGGTCGCCTTCACCGGCAAACATGCGGGTGGGGTCTTCACCTTCGCGCTTCACGGGGAATACGCCTGCGGTGAAGGGGAAATAACCCGGCAGGTTTTCCAGCATCACGAATTTCAGCAGGTCGGCCCGACTGGTGAACTTGGGCAGGCTGACGCGATTGATTTTCAGGCCACTGAGCGAAGTCACGGTCAACGGCGCTTGCAGGGCCTTGCCGCGCACTTCATAGGTCAGCGTGTCGCCTTTGTAACCCTCAGTCAGCTTTGAATAGTCTTTCATGGCTTTTTGAGCGGCCATGCTGATGCGGGTGTTAGTCAGTTCAACAATGTCGTCCAGCGCTTCAACAGCTTTGGTTTTGTCGGGCTTGTGTTCCAGCAGCAAAGCTTGGGCGCGTTGCATGCATTCCAGGTCGTACACAGCCGCCACGTCTTTCGCCACTTGCGCCTTGTAGCTGCGCACAGCCTGTGCAATTTCAGCCAGGTAACGCACGCGCTCGGAAGGCACCACGGCTTTCATGGTGGTGGAGTGTTTGGTGTCGATGGAATTGAACAAACCTTTGGACGGCTTGGCAATCGGCAAGGCCGCGCGCAGGGCTTTGTACAGGGCGCTGACACCATCGTCATTAAAACGGCTGGCCAGGGTACCGTACACGGGCATGGTATCTGGCATGCTGGTAAAGGCCATGCGGTTGCGCTGCACTTGTTTGCATACATCGCGAAGTGCATCGAGCGCGCCTTTGCGATCAAACTTGTTCACCGCCACGAAATCGGCGAAATCAAGCATGTCGATTTTTTCAAGCTGGCTGGCTGCGCCGTATTCAGGCGTCATCACATACAGGCTGAAATCCACGTGCGGCACAATGGCTGCATCGCCCTGGCCAATGCCCGGGGTTTCAATCAACACCACGTCAAAGCCTGTGGCTCGGCACAAGGCAATAATATCCGGCAGGGTAGCAGGCACTTCCTGCGCAGAATCGCGCGTGGCCAGAGAACGCATGAATACCTTGGGGCCGTTGCCAGCCCAAGGGCCAATGGCATTCATTCGAATGCGGTCGCCCAGCAAGGCACCGCCGGTTTTACGGCGGGAAGGGTCTACGCACACCACGCCAATGGTCAGGTCGTCGCCATGGTCCATGCGCAGGCGGCGAATCAATTCATCAGTCAGACTGGATTTACCCGCACCGCCTGTACCGGTAATGCCCAACACTGGGGTTTTGCTGGCTTTGGCTTGCTCGCGAATCACTTCCAAATCGGCAGCAGGCACTTCGTCACGCTCAAGGCGGGTAATCAGTTGGGTTAGCAGGGGCCAGTTGTTGGCCAAAGCCTTGATGCTTTCCGGTGAGCAAGCTGTGTCAATCTTTTTGCGGGCATCGCGCACTTGTGCTGCACGGGCAATCATGTCGCCGATCATGCCTTCCAGACCCATTTTCTGACCATCTTGCGGGCTGTAAATTCGGTTTACGCCATAGGCCTGAAGGGCTTCTATTTCAGAAGGCAAAATGACACCGCCACCGCCACCAAACACTTGAATGTGACCGGCGTTGTTGGCCCTCAGCTCGTCCACCATGTATTTGAAAAATTCGTTGTGCCCGCCTTGATAGGAGCTCACGGCAAGGCCGTCGGCGTCTTCCTGAATGGCGGCATCGACGAGTTCCTGAACAGAACGGTTGTGCCCCAAGTGAATGACTTCAGCACCTTGGCTTTGCAACAAACGCCGAATCATGTTGATCGCGGCATCGTGTCCGTCGAACAGAGACGAACCAGTTACAAAACGCAGAGGCGTGCCTTTGGTGTCAGTGAGGGGTTTTCCCACCTCGCCGGTGCTGCTTTTCATTCGTGTCTCCTGGATGGTTGCGGTTGTTTTCCACCGCTCGTTTGAATTTCAATTCTAACCTATCCATGCGCCATGCGTAGCACGCAACCAATCCCAAAAAACTCAAAAGCAGAACGCTGGAGATGACCCAATAGGTCAAAGGCACCCCATAAACTGTGATGCCAAGCTGGGGAATAAACAACACCACGCTGAGAATCAGGGCAATCCACACCGCCAGCAAGCGCCAGGTAATTCTTTTAACCTGCCGCCAATACTCGTTTTCAAGTGGGGTGGGTTGCTGGGTTTTCATGGTGTTGGCCTAATTTGCAAACTGGGGCTTGAAGCGATAGACCGCCAAAGTGCTGCGCAAATTGCCCAACAATTCAACGGGTTCACCATTTAAAAAAAGTTGTTTCCCCAGTACTTTATGTCCGATTTGAGCAACCAGCGCTTCGAAATCTTTGGGAGTACACAGGTGAATGTTCGGGGTGTTGTACCACTGATACGGCATTTGTTTGGACACAGGCATGCGGCCCAAAGCGATCGACCACACATGGTACCAATGGCCAAAGTTGGGGAAGCTGACAATGCCTTCCTTGCCCACCCGTGCGATCTCTTTCAGGATGCGCTCGGTGTTGTGCATGGCTTGCAGGGTTTGCGACAAAATCACCACATCAAAGGCATGGTCCTCGAACATGGCCAGGCCTTTTTCAAGGTCTTGCTGTATCACGTTGATGCCATTGGCCACACTGCGCTGCACATTGCTGTCGTCAATTTCAACGCCATAGCCTGTGGCCTTGCGGGTTTTCATCAAACGGGCCAAAAACGAACCGTCACCACAGCCCAAATCGAGCACGCGTGCCCCCATGGGCACCCAGCTTTCGATCAAATCGAGATCGGCCCGCGGCACCACAATGGGCAGGGGTTGTACATCTTGGCGAACGGCGTGCAGGGTTTTCATGCAAGCTCCTTGGCAATGCGCTCAAAGTAGCCACGCACCACGTTGTGGTAGCGCTCATCAGTGAGCAGAAATGCATCGTGACCGTGTGGGGCGTCAATTTCCGCGTAAGTGACATCGCGCTGGTTGGCCATGAGGGCCTCCACAATTTCGCGGGTTCGCTCGGGTGCAAATCGCCAGTCGGTGGTGAAACTGACCAGCAGAAACTTGGCTTTGGCCGCCTCAAGCGCCTTGGCCAAATCGCCCCCAGTGTGGCGGGCGGGGTCGAAATAATCCAGTGCCTTGGTGATCAACAGGTAAGTGTTGGCATCGAAATAATCAGCAAACTTATCGCCTTGGTAGCGCAGGTAACTTTCTACCTGAAAGTCCACTTCAAGACCGTAGTTGTAATCGCCGTTGCGCAGGGTGCGGCCAAACTTTTCGGCCATGTCGTCACCGCTCAAGTAAGTGATGTGACCAATCATTCGGGCCAGGCGCAGACCACGCTTGGGCACCACGCCATGCTCGTAATAATTGCCACCATGAAAATCGGGGTCGGTCACGATGGCCTGGCGTGCCACTTCATTGAAGGCAATGTTCTGTGCGCTTAACTTGGGTGTAGAGGCAACTACCATGCAGTGCCCCACGCGGTCTGGGTAACTGAGGCTCCATTGCAAGGCTTGCATGCCGCCCAAACTGCCGCCCATGACTGCGGCAAATTTTTCGATGCCGAAATAATCAGCCAGGCGAACCTGCGCATTCACCCAGTCTTGAACTGTAACAAACGGAAAGTCAGCGCCGTAGGGTTTGCCAGTTTCCGGGTTGGTGCTGCTCGGGCCGGTAGAGCCAAAGCACGAACCCAAGTTATTCACGCCGATTACAAAAAACCGATTGGTGTCAAGCGGCTTGCCCGGTCCCACCATGTTGTCCCACCAGCCCTCACTCTTGTCTTGCCCTTCGTACAGACCCGCCACATGATGAGAGGCATTCAATGCGTGGCACACCAGCACAGCATTGCTTTTCTCGGCATTCAAGGTGCCATAGGTTTCAACCATCAGAGAATAGCTGGGCAGGGACTTTCCGCACTCAAGTAAAAGCGGTGCAGTGAATTCAATAAGCTCGGGCTTTACGAAGCCCACGGACTGGTTGGCAGACACAATACGGTGTTTCTTAGGTTGGATTGTTGGTTTTCGCAAGCCTTTGAGTATAAATCGCAAACCGGCATTGAAGGCGTCCCGGTTGCGGGATCAGTCTTCGTGCAATTGGCGCATCAGGGCGTCAATTTTATCGATGTCAAATGTTCGAGTCACCTTTTTGACCAGTTTTTGCGTGGCCTCAAAGTCGGTTTTCAAGAGCAACTCTTTGACATCGAGTAGTTGTGACGGATGCATCGAATACTGGGTAAGACCCATACCCAGCAACAAGCGGGTCAAGCGAATGTCACCTGCCATTTCACCACACACGCTCACGGGCACGCCTGCTTTTTCGGCACTGGAGATGACCTCGTACACCAGCCTTAACACCGCCGGGTGGAGGGGATCGTACAGGTGAGCCACTTGGTGATCAACCCGGTCAACAGCCAGGGTGTACTGGATCAAGTCGTTGGTGCCGATCGACACATAATCGAGGTAACTCAAAAAATGTGGCAGGCTTAGCGCGGCCGCAGGCACTTCGATCATGCCGCCAATGGGCACGGCCTGATTGGCCTGAAAGCGCCGTTCGAGCAATTGCTCACGCGCCATGTCGATGTAAGCCAAGGCCTGCTTGGTTTCACGAATGTTGGTGAGCATGGGCAACAGAATTTTCACAGGTCCATGCTTGGCAGCCCGCAACAAGGCGCGAATTTGGGTGAGGAATATTGCAGGCTCGGACAGGCTGAAACGAATGGAACGCAAACCCAGCGCCGAGGTGCTGGACACCGGGGGGGCACTGCTGTTGGCACCATCGAATTGCAGGGTTTTATCCGCACCCAGATCAAGCGTGCGAACCGTGACCGGCTTGCCTTTCATGGCCTTGATCACCTTGCGGTAGGCTTCGTACTGTTCATCTTCTGATGGCCATTCCTTGCGGTTCATGAACAGGAATTCGGAACGGAACAGGCCCACACCATCGGCTCCGGCATCGACCACGCCTTTCACGTCTTCAGGCAATTCAATGTTGGCCAGCAGTTCAACCCGGCGACCACATTGGGTGCGTGCCTCCGTGGTAATCAGTCGTTTCAGGCGCTGGCGCGACAAAGCCAGAATGGCCTGCTTGCGCTGGTATTCTTCGACCACCATGGTAGCGGGGTCGAGGAATACAGCACCAACCTTGCCATCGACCACCACCAGGTCGCCGTTGTGTACAAACTCGAGCGCACGCGGCACGCCCACCACAGCGGGTATGCCCAGGCTGCGCGCCACAATGGCAGTGTGGGAGGTTGCACCACCCATTTCAGTCACGAAAGCGCCCACACGGCGGCCTTTCAACTGCACCATGTCGGCGGGCGAAATATCGTGCGCAACAATCAGCCAGGGGTCTTCATTCTCGCCTTCTGGCGGCAGGGGCAAAGCCGTGGCATGCCCGCGCAGCGATTTCAAAACCCGCTCAACCACCTGGCGCACGTCGCTATTGCGCTCGCGGAAGTAGTCGTCTTCAATCGCGGAGAACTGCTCCAGCAACACTTCCATTTGCTCAATCAAGGCCCATTCGGCATTGATCAGCTTGGTTTGAATCAGGTTTTTGGGTTCTTCCGACAAAATGGGGTCGGCAAGGATCAGGCTGTGCAGGTTCAGAAAGGCATCGAACTCGGCAGGGGAGTCAGCGGCAATTTGACTGCGAATTTCAACCAGTTCATCGGCCACGCGCTTGATGGCATTGTCGAATCTTTTTTTCTCGAAACGAACCGATTTTTTATCGATGCGATTGCGGGGAATATCCCGCATGGCCGTGTCCCACACCAGGGCGCGGCTAACTGCAATGCCTCGTGAAACTGCGATGCCATGCAAGGCCAGGGTCATGGTTTACTCGCCTTCGCCAAATTTGTCATCAATGAGGGCCACCAGTGCGGCAATGGCCTCAGCCTCATCACTGCCTTCTGCCTCCAGCACCACGTTGTGCCCTTTGCCCGCGGCCAGCATCATGACACCCATGATGCTTTTCGCATTCACGCGGCGGCCCGCTTTGCCGATCCACACCTCGGACTGAAAGCGGCTGGCTGTTTGGGTCAACTTGACCGAGGCACGCGCGTGCAGGCCCAATTTATTGCTGATGGTGATTTCTTGCTGAATCATCGTTTTTCGCCGGGTTAAAGGTTTGACGTTGTGGCGCTGTGGCACCAGTGCTTACGATACCGTTTCGGCCACCCATGACCAAACGTTCGGCCACTTCGTTGATGGGCAAATCCCGAAAACCAAGTGCGCGCAACACCATGGGCAAATTGCAGCCCGAGACCAACACTGTGGGCAGGTTCAACGATTCCACACCGGCACGCACAGCTGCATTGGAGGGAGTTGCGCCAAACAGGTCGGTGAGAAACACCACGCCTTCGCCCGCATGCACCTGCCGCGCAGCGGTCCGAATGCGTTGCACCGACTGTTCAATGTCTTCATCGCCGGGTACATCCACGACCGCCAAGCCGTCTGGCAGAGAACCCATGACGTGTTTCACACATTGGGCAATGGCGTCGCCCAAAGGGGCATGCGTAACCAGAACCAGCCCAAGCATCAGTTGCCCTCCTGCAAGGCGTTTTCAACCGCTTGCACAAAAGTATCCGCAACGGGAAAACCGGTTTGATCCATGATCTCACGGAAGCAGGTGGGGCTTGTCACATTCACCTCGGTCAGGTTCTGCCCAATAATGTCCAGACCCACCAGCAACAGCCCACGCTTTTTCAATTCCGGGGCCAGGGTGCGGGCAATGTGCCAATCGCTTTCACTCAAGGGCTGCGCCCTGCCCGTGCCGCCCGCCGCCAGGTTGCCTCGGTGCTCACCCTCTTTGGGCAAACGTGCGAGGCAATAGGGCACCGGCTCGCCATTGATGAGCAACACACGTTTGTCGCCATCCACAATTTCAGGAATATAGCGCTGAATCATGGCGGTTTTTCGGCCATAGTCGGTCAGCGTTTCCAATATCACACCCACATTTTGATCGCCTTTTTTCATGCGAAAAATTGAGGTGCCGCCCATGCCATCCAGGGGTTTGGCAATGGCGTCAGGGTGTTGTTCCAGAAAACCGCGAAGCTGGGCAGCATTGCGTGAAACCAGGGTTGGCACCACAAACTGTTCAAACTGGGCAATGGTGAATTTTTCGTTGTGATCGCGAATGGCGCGCGGGCTGTTGAATACGCGCGCACCCTCGCGCTCGCCTTGCTCAAGCAACCAGGTGGCGGTTACAAACTCGGCATCAAACGGCGGGTCTTTGCGCATGATGACGGCATCAAGGTCTTTCAATGCCATTTCTTCACGCCCCACCTCGGCGTACCAAGGTTTATTTGCGCGATCAATTGTAATCCACACCACCTGCGCGCGCACACCTGCGCCAGTGGACCAGTGCAAGCCCCCGTCCTCGATCACACCCACCTTCCAGCCACGCGATTGGGCCGATTCCATCATGGCGATGGAGGAATCTTTTTTCGGATTCAGGCTGGTGAGTGGGTCAATCACGCACACAAAGCTTTTACTGCTCATGCGGCCAACTCCACGCTGGCAGTGGCCTCCAGTTCTTGCGAGGCTGCAAGTGCCGCCAAACGACCGATTACACCATAAGCGTAAAAGCGGTTCATGGCCGCATCGGGGCGATCACTGCAATCGGGTGTGTTGCACGGTGTTTCAAACGCCAATGGAACGAAGTGCATGCCAGGTGCATTCAGGTTTTCATCGCGGCCTCGGCCCGTGTGCACGCGGTAAAAACCGCCCACCACATAACGGTCAATCATGTAAACCACGGGCTCAGCCACCGCGTCCTCGATGTTCTCAAAGGTGTGCACACCTTCTTGAATGATGACATCAGACACTTGCAAACCTTCTTTGACCACCGACATTTTGTTGCGTTGCTTGCGGTTCAAACCCACCACTTCCGAGGCGTCTTTCACAGTCATGATGCCCATGCCATAGGTGCCAGCATCGGCCTTCACAACCACGTAAGGCTGCTCGTCAATCCCGTACTCAGCATACTTCACACGTGTCTTGGCCAACACTTCATCTACAGCCTCTGCCAAGGCTTCTTCGCCCACACGTTCCTGAAAGTTCAGCTTGTTTCGATGCGTGAAATAGGGATTGATCAACCAGGGATCAATTTCCAGCATTTCAGAAAATGCCTCCACGACAGAATCGTAGGCCTTGAAGTGGGCACTCTTGCGGCGGGTGGCCCAACCGGCATGCAGCGGTGGCAACACAATTTGGTCTTTAATGCCTTGAAGAATTGGGGGCACACCAGCGGACAGGTCGTTGTTCAACAACACAGCGCAAGGCTCTAAGCCCTCAACACCAACACGGTTGCCATAGCGCCTGAGTGGCTCAAGCACAATGTGCTGGCCATCGGGCAAATCGAAGCGAGTGGGCTCGGTAATGTCAGGCGACACGGAACCCAGCCGAATATCCAAACCGGTTTGCTTGAGAATGGCAGCCAAGCGGGCCACATTCGTGAGGTAAAAAGTATTGCGTGTGTGGTTCTCGGGCACCAACACCATGCTGCGTGCTTCGGGACAAATTTTTTCAATCGCACTCATGGCGGCCTGAATGGCCAGCGGCATCATGTCGGGGGCCAGGTTGTTAAAACCGCCAGGGAACAGGTTGGTGTCAACAGGGGCGAGCTTGAAACCTGCGTTGCGCACATCGACAGAACTGTAGAACGGAGGGGTATTCTCGTTCCAGGCCATGCGAAACCACCGCTCAATTTCGGTGGTTTTGTCGAGCATTCGTTTTTCAAGATCCAGCAGCGGACCGGTTAAAGCTGTTACAAGATGTGGAACCATCAACATTCCCTGGGTAAGACACTTCGCCAAGTGTAATCCAAAACGCTGCACTGCCACATTGAGGAAGGGAAATCGGGGGTGAAGCAAAAAAGGCACCCGAAGGTGCCTTTGAATCAGCCCTTTACCCCGGGCTGAAGGATTCCACCTAAGTGGAGAGTGTTACTTACTTGCTGTAGGCTGTTTCACCGTGTGAGGTGATGTCCAGGCCTTCGCGCTCTGCGTCTTCAGAAACACGCAGACCAACAATGAGGTCTACCAGCTTGAAGGAAATTGCAGCCACGATACCGGACCAGACGATGGTGATTACCACGCCCTTGGCTTGTACTGCCAACTGGGAAGCGATCACGAAGTCGTCACCCATGGTGCCGCCCAGGCTAGGCGCAGACAACACACCCACCATCAAGGCACCCAGAATACCGCCTACGCCGTGTACGCCGAATACGTCCAGTGCATCGTCTGCACCCAACATTTTCTTCAGGCCAGTTACGCCCCACAGGCAGATTGGGCCAGCCATCAGGCCGAGGATCAGTGCACCCATTGGGCCGATCGTACCGCAAGCTGGTGTAATCGCAACCAAGCCACCCACTGCACCGGAAGCAGCACCCAGCATGGAGGCCTTGCCTTTCAGCAATGCTTCAGCAGCGGCCCAGCTCAATGTTGCTGCAGCTGTAGCCAACAAGGTGTTGATGAATGCCAGTGTTGTACCACCGTTGGCTTCCAGGTTGGAACCAGCGTTGAAACCAAACCAACCCACCCACAGCATGGAAGCACCAACCATTGTCAATGTCAGGCTGTGTGGAGTCATGGCTTCCTTGCCGTAACCAACACGCTTGCCGATCATGTAAGCACCCACCAAGCCAGCAACAGCGGCGTTGATGTGAACTACAGTACCGCCAGCAAAGTCGATCGCGCCGTCTGCGAAGATGAAACCAGCAGCATCCCACACCATGTGTGCGATTGGAATGTAGCTGAATGTGAACCAGATCGCGCAGAACAACAGCACTGCAGAGAACTTGATGCGCTCAGCGAATGCGCCCACGATCAGGCCGCAAGTAATAGCGGCAAAGGTGGACTGGAATGCGATGAAGATGAATTCGGGGATCATCACGCCTTCAGTGAAGGTGGCTGACAAGGAGTCGGGAGTCACGCCACTCAAGAACAGTTTGCTGAAGTTACCCACGAATGGATTGTCGCCACCGCCGAAAGTCAAGCTGTAGCCGTAGATGGCCCACAACACAACGATCAGACAGAACACGGACATCACCTGCATCAGCACTGACAACATGTTCTTGGAGCGGACCAAACCACCGTAGAACAGAGCCAGGCCGGGAATGGTCATGAAGATAACCAAAATGGTCGCGACCATCATCCAAGTGATGTCGCCTTTGTTCACTGTTTGTTCAACAGCTGGGGCAGCTTCTTCTGCAGGAGCAGCTTCGGCGGCCATGGGTGCTTCAGCGGCAGGCGCTTCGGCAGGGGCTGCTTCTACTGGAGCAGCCATTGTTTCGGTGGCTTCGGTGGCAGGCGCTACAGGGGTTTCCTGAGCAAATACACCGGGACTGGCAACACTGAAACCCAGTGCTGCGGCCGCAAGCCAGACAGTCAGAAGTTTTCTCATGATTTCCTCACTTCTCTCTGGTTAAAGGGCGTCTTTACCGGTTTCGCCTGTGCGAATACGGGTAACACTCAACAAATCAAACACGAAAATTTTGCCGTCGCCGATCTTGCCGGTTTTGGCTGCTGCTTCAATGGCTTCACAAGCCTGGTCTACCAGGCTGTCGTCCACTGCAGCTTCAATTTTCACTTTGGGCAAAAAGTCGACTACATATTCGGCGCCACGATACAGCTCTGTGTGACCTTTCTGGCGACCAAAACCTTTCACTTCGGTAACCGTAATGCCTTGTACGCCGATGGCAGACAGCGCTTCACGGACTTCATCGAGTTTGAAAGGCTTAATGACTGCTGAAATTAGCTTCATTACGCACTCCTGAATTAAGTTTGAAGAGGGTAAAAACAGCGCCCCTCTTCAGAGCGCTGTCTGGATTCAATTTAGAACTTGGCGCTGAAAGTCACTACCAAAGAACCGTCGGTCAGATCGTCGTTGCCGATCAACGCGGATGCGTCATCATCAGTTTCGATGTAAGCGGCAGTCACGGAATACTTGGGACTCAAGGCATAAGTGGCACCGATGCTGTAATCAGCATAGGAGTCAATTGTGCCGGTAGCACCAGGGCGCAGGTCAGCCATGTCCTTGTCAAACGATGTCAAGCCGTAGTGAGCGGTCAAAGACAGCGCATCGGACAATGCGAATGTGTAACCCAAGTCGAGGTAGGTAGAACCACCCTGATCGTTTGAACCATTGGCGGCCTGGAACGCGAAATAGTCATCAGAAGCGGCCACTGACAACTTGGCGTATGCACCAGCGTAGGACAACTTACCGTAAATTTCCAGAGTGTCAGCGTCTGGGCCGTTAACGGCTGGCGCGAAACCTTCGTAGAAGTAATACAGGGCACCTACGTCGTAGCCGATACCGTTGGCGAATGAACCAGCATAGCCACCGTAGAAGTCCATTTCCAAACCGGAGCTACCAGCGCCCAGGTTGTTGATGTTGGAGTTCCAGTTACCTACGTAGAAACCATTGCTGAAAGCGGCGTCAAAACCACCCTGGAAAGCTGGGCCTGCGTTGGTTTGGGAAATACCACGGAACTTGTAGTCGGTGGTGATGTTGGCGTTTGCTGTAGTAGTTACTTCAGCTTGTGCAGTTGAAACAGCACCGAAAGTAGTTGCGGCGATTGCGGCGACCAGTACTAATTTTTTCATCTCACTCTCCTAAAAATAGATGAATGCCGTAAAGTTTTTTTGGCAAGGGTCTATTAGCGAGAAGTGTGCCAGCCGTGAACTCGTCGGTAATTTCGCGATAAATCCCCCTTTTTCGGGCACAATAGCGATTCAATTTTTTGAATTTTCAGTCGCAGCACCAATTTGGTGCACTCTTTTGGTGCGATGCGAGACAACTCTTTTGGGGTAAACATTGGCGAACAATCCTTTCGACACCGTCGCGGCCAAAGTGGGTGAATTGCTCAACGCAAAGGGCCTTCAAAACATGGAAAACCCAGTCACACAGCTGATTCGCCAAGGTTTGCAAGACATGGAATTTGTCAGCCTTGAGGATTTTGAAATTCAAAAGGAAGTGCTGAACAGGCTGCGCGAAAAGGTGCATGCACTGGAAATGCGCGTGGCTGAACTCGAAAAGCGGGCTTGATCGATTATTTGGCCGGGCTTTGTCTGCCGGGTGATGTAAACCGAAGCACCCGTTTGCCAAACCGCTCCGCGTGGGGATAATCATCGGGGTTTGACCGCCCTCCCCGCCATGCCTTTAGCTACCCTTCACAGTTTAACTTTTGTGGGCGTTCGCCCTGTTGCGGTTCAAATTGAAGTTCATCTGTCGGCCGGTTTACCCTCTTTCGCGCTGGTTGGTCTGCCCGATACCGAAATTCGCGAATCGAAAGAACGGGTTCGCTCGGCCTTGCTCAACAGCGGATTCGAGTTTCCCTCTCAACGAATTACAGTCAACCTGGCACCCGCCGACCTTCCCAAGGGCAGCGCGGCATTCGATCTTGCAGTGGCATTGGGCATTGCGAGTGCATCGGGCCAACTGGCCAAAGCCGACCTTTCTGACTGGTTATTTGCCGGCGAGCTTTCACTTTCTGGTGCGCTGACTGGCGTTCGTAGCCCTTTTGCACTGGCAGTTGCAGCCCGAAAAGAATCTGCGGCCGGCCAACGCCCTTTAAAACTGATGATGCCCAAAGCGCAAGCCAAGCTTGCAGCCACAGTGCCTGACATTGCGGTATTTGGTGCCCACAATTTGTTTGAAGCGGCAGCGCATTTGGTGGGGCACGGTAACCCACTAGAGCAATACACGCATAATACGCACGGCAACGCGAGCCAGCCAAACCCGCTGGACATGGCCGAGGTGATTGGTCACCAAACCGCCAAACACGCCTTGCTTGCTGCCACAGCGGGCCAACACCACATTCGCTTGGTGGGACCGCCCGGCAGTGGGAAGTCGATGCTGGCACAGCGTGTTGGCAGCCTGATGCCACCGCTGCCCTTTGAAGACTCGCTGGAAATTTCAGCCATACGAAGCTTGAAGGGCGAAAGTGACGTGCTAAGCCCGCAGCGCCCTTTTCGGAATCCGCACCCAAGCAGCACCATGGCCGCGCTGATCGGCGGAGGAAACCCACCCTCGCCAGGAGAAATTACGCTGGCACACCAAGGTATTTTGTTCACCGATGAGGTATTGGAATTTGATCGACGTTGCCTTGAGTCGCTGCGTGAGCCGCTTGAAACCGGGCGTGTAAATATTTCCAGATCAGGTCACCAGGCCAGTTTTCCGGCAAGGTTTTTGTGGGTGTGCGCCCACAACCCCTGCCCCTGCGGCTGGTTTGGGCACCCTGCCAAAGAATGCCGATGCACACCCGACCAAGTAAGAAAGTATCAAAACAAACTGTCTGGCCCCTTGGCCGACCGGCTGGATATTTCAGTTGAGGTGCAAGCCATTGACCACGGCACACTGCTACACGGGGAAACAGACCACGCCGAGTTGGGCAGCAGTACCGAGCTGCGCAAACAAGTTGAACAGGCCCGCACCATTCAGCTACAACGCCAGGGCTGCCTGAATGGTGAAATGAGCGCAGGCCAAATTAACAAGTATTGCAAACCCGCCAGCAGCGCTGAAAAACTGTTGCTGGCCTACGCCCAGAAAAATCATCTTTCAGCCCGTGCACTGCATCGAATTTGCCGGGTGGCACGCACCTTGGCTGACCTTGACCAAGCAGGTCAAATTGATAAAAAACACATTGCTACCGCCATTCAATACCGAAAAGCGCTGGCTGGCGAGGCGGGTAGCCAATCGCCCGTGCACCACCCGACTCACAACCCGTAAGCCACTCGCAGCAAGGTAATAGGGTGTACCAGTTCCGGTTTTTTGTCAGAGGTCTGGACAAGGTCCAGGATTTCAATACCCCAGGCAATTTGCCGACCCGTTAACTGACAGTCGGTCGACAAATAGTCAGGGGCCTGCTCAGCCATTTGCCTGAACACACGCTGCCCCAACTTGATCGCCCCGGGAAAATCTTCGCGCTGGTTGCCCCAATGACAGCCGAAGCCGGGGCTACCCTTAACCACATTCACTTCGGTGTGGGGCACCAGACCTAACAAGGTCTCGGTGTGCCGGGCAATACCCAAATGGGCACCACCCAGGAACGGTTCGTGATAATTCACCTTGCCCAGGGGGTTGCTGAAATCGGTTCTCAAAGCGCTTTCTCCATGCAAGGCGATCAGGTATTCAGTGGGCGCCCAAAATGCTTCCTTCACTTGCTGAATTTCCACATCGTCCGGAAAAAGAGTTGGCAAATGGTGTGTGAATACTCTTGAACAAGCGGGGCTTGGGGAAACAATGGCGTACCCCCTTTGCGCCAAAGCCAACAAGGGCGGTATGTTGCTTCGCGCCAAATCAGCAAAACCGGAAAGGTCGCCCGCGTTCAGTTTGGCGTGGCCACAACATGACTCAAGATTGGCTACCACACACTCAATGTCATTGTGCTGCAGTACTTGAATCAAGTCCCGGCCTATTTCCGGCTCGTACAAATTCACGTAACAACCGGCAAAAATAGCCACCTGCCGGGGTAGCTGGCCATGGTCTGCCACTACGGCGGCCTGCGAGGGGTTGGCCATAATTAGACTACTCGCCTGGGCAAGAAATGTTCGCTTGGCCAATTTGGGCAACCAGGCTTGTGCGTCAACACCAGTCATGCGTTCCATCAACTTGCGCACGGCACTACTGTCCACAATTGTGTTTGCCAACGCAGTAACAACCGGAATACCAGCCAGATGAGAGAAAGGATGGTGCCGCTCAAAAGCGTTGGTATAACTGACACTGCCCTTGGCAAACTTTACAGCCTTGGCGCGCAGCATGGTGGCCGGAAAATTGATTTGCTGGGGGTGTGGCGCGCTGTAGGGGCAATGGCCCACATGGCATTGGTCGCACAGGTGGCATTGGTCGGCCAGGTTCAGATAGCGCGATTTGGGTACGCTGCGAAGCTCTGAGTCGTCAGACTCATCAATCAGGTCGAACAAAGCGGGAAAGGTGCTGCACAGGGACAAACAACGCCTGCAGGTGGCGCACACGTCGAACACGCGCTCCATGCTCGCCAAGCATTGCTGTTCATCGAGATAATCGGGGCTGGCCCAGGTAACACTGAGCCCCAGTGCTTCATGAGCACTGCCATCCACTAGAGCCTGAGCCATGCTCACCCCCGATGTTGTTGTTCTACCCCAAACGGAATTAGATGACTTGTTTTGCGTCCAGGTCGAGCATACCAAATCCAGCTGAACAATTGCAGGACCCACAAAATGGCCAGCGAAAGCCGCATGGCATCGGTACTGTCCAACCCCAATGCCACGAAGATATCAATGCCTATGCCAATGCCCCATTGAATACTGAAGGCACCGATGAAAATCAGAAGGTTCAAAGCCGTACTGGAACGACCCGTGAGTTTCTTTGGAAATGGCTTGTTGCAAGTGGCATAAGTCATGATGCCGGACGAGATCAGGAATGCATGGATCAACCAGCCCCACAAGCTTGACTGCTCGCCCTGCACAATTTGAACAGCGAATACCAACAGTGACAAACCCATGCCGATCAACATGATTTGATCTTCATCGCCCCCCGCCTTGGACACCCGTTTGGTCAGAAAGCCCAAAGCAAGATAACCCAGCATGAGCACTGCAGAAATCCAGAACATGTTTTGCGCGGCCTGTGCATTGCTGACCCCGATCACATTGGTGAACCAGGGGCCAACCCACAAACCATGAAAAGCCATAAAACCACCTTGCGTGATCATGGCCAAAGGCGCAACACGCCAAAAATGAGGGTGTGCATAAATGGCCCGGTAACCCTGGGCCATGTCGGCAACCGACTGGGTTTTTTGGGGTTTGAACAAAGCTGGCAAAGCAAACCACAGTGCCAGACCAGCCAATACACACAACACTGCTGCCACCCCAAACACACCGCGCCAACCCAAAGCAGGCAAAGCGGCTTCCACGGGCGTGGTCACGGTGAGTGCCCCAAGCGACCCGGCCACCAGCATCCAGGATGACAGGCTGGCCTGCATGTGCGGCCTGAAATACAGGGAGTAGGCCTTTACGGCCGCCATTAAACACGCCGACACGCCCACACCTATCAGGGCTCGGCCCAACCACAACACCAGATAAGAATCGGCAACTGCGAACAGCAGGGCACCCAGCGCTGCAAATCCGATCAACACTGCCTCAACGCGCCGCGGGCCGTAACGATCCAGCATGACCCCCACAGGCAACTGCATAATGGCAAAGGACAGAAAATACGCCGAGGCCAGAAAACCCAACTGCCCGGCGGTCAACCCCAGTTCTTGAACCAAGGGCTGTGCGATTACGGCATTGATGGCCCTGAACGCATAGGACATCACATAGGCGGCTGCGAAAATAATGAACATGCGCATGGCAAGGCTGCCATTCACATACATGTGCTCTACACCATCAGGCCCAATTTCACGCGATACGTTTTCGGGGTTGTAATGCATTACTGCCCCAACAGGGAAAAGCCACCGAACCAGGAAGTGGCTGAATCGGCATTGGCTGAATCGCCAGGGCCCATCATCAACACCTCATACAAAACGCCTTGGTGCTCAAAAAAACGGGCCTGCGCAAAAGCAGCCTCACCGCTGGGCAACTTGCCTGTGATCGACATTTCATAGACAGTTTTGCCCAACCATTGAATGGGCTTTACCTCGGCTTGGCCCGCCGCAATATTATTGGCAACCGCCTGGGCCAAAGCGTCGCGCAGGGCTTGGCCTTGCGCTGCCAATTCGCCCTGCAAGGGCACAGTACCCACCGCAAAATACAAGCCTTCAATTTGCGCAGCCTGCAAAGTCAGCGGCACTTGAAGCCCAATCAAATCCATGGTTCGGGTGGCTTGCGCCGGTTTGTCGGGAAAAGTGGCCATGTAGCCGATGTCGGTATTGGGCACCACGCGCCAGTTGAACTGGGGCGAACAAGCGAGCAGGGCGCATAATGCAAACAGGGAAACGAAAATTGCACGGCTTGAAGCGAAGGCTGTTTTCATGAGGCGCTTTGAGGCGAAAATTAGGCAGGTGCTCCATTGTAGGGGCTCTTGATACAGATCAATAGCAGTGATAACCAGAGTGTGAACAGAATGGGTATTGTGAAATTCAAATCAAAAGCAGCAGGTGACATTGTGATGTTCAAATCCAATGCAGACCAACTATTCCGGATCATGGGCATTGAACCCAGTGAGCGGGGCGTGATCGAACCACGCGATCTTGCGCATGCCCATGCACAGCTGGTGGCGGCAGTGAACACCGAGCGCATGGCCCGCGCCGAAAACCCGATTGATGAAGACGAGCTAAGCGCTGAAGAAAAAATTGCCCTGAAAAACCATGTGGGCCTGGAACAAAGGGCTTACCCTTTGTTAAAAATGCTGGAAGAAGCAGCAAAAAAAGAGGTGGATGTGCATTGGGGGTTCTGATGAACCCCCTTGCTGTAGATTGATAGTATTAAGCGCTTGCTGTTTCGCGGCGACGCACAGGGCCGGCAATGGCTTCAACCTGCATTTGGGTTTTCTTGCCCATGCCAATTAAAAAGCCCAGTTCAGCCACCACAAACAGGGGGCCGATCGCCAAGCCAATCAGGTCATCAACAAAAGCAGGCTTGCGGCCCTCGTAATAGTGGCCCACAAACTGGATGATCCAGCCCACCACAAAAATACCCACGCCAGCACCCAGCCAGGCCAAGGTGCTCAAGGTTGCAAAGTGCCCGGCAACCAGCAGCAGTGCGCCGTGAATGACAAACATGGCCAAACCGTAAGCGAGGCTGAGTTTGAGATAAAACAGGCTGGACAGCAAAAACACCACCAATGCAGGCGTAACCGCGATGCCAGCAACATCAACCGACACGCGCGACAACAGGATAAGCACCGACAACACGATAATTGGCACGCCCACGAAGTGGGTGGCAATGTTGCGTGGGTCTCGGTGATAAGTGGCATAAGTTGCCAGTTGATCGACCAACGTTCTCATGGCTTGTTCTCCTTGAAGCGGCAATTGCTCTAAATGTTTGATTTTGAGCTTGTATGGTTACAAATCAAGCCTGAAAGGTCTGTCAATTGCCTGACATTTGATGCTAATTTAGTAGAACAGGTGGAGACATAACAAAAAAACAATGCAGACACACAACATTCAACAAATATTGAACCGCGGAAAATGGTTTGCCAATTTGCCCGGCAACCTGCAACAGGCTTTGCTCAAGCATGGTGTTTTACGTCAGTTTCAAAACGGACAACGGCTGTTTTCCAGGGGCGATTGTGCCGACGGTTTGTATGCTGTACTCAGCGGGTCGGTCCAAATTGTGGGCGCGAGCAAACACGGCGCAGAGGACAAGCACGTGATCCTGACCCTGATTGACCCACCCGACTGGTTTGGAGAAATTTGCCTGTTCGACCGCCAACCCCGCACCCACGATGCGCTGGCAGACGGACCTGCCACTGTATTTCATGTGCGACAAGCCCTGCTGGATCAACTGATTTCAGAGAACCCCAATTACTGGCGTGAATTTGGCTTGCTGTTGACCCAGAAGGTACGCCTTATTTTCGGGGCCATCGAAGACGCGGCCCTGTTACCCACCCCCACCCGCCTTGCCCGCCGTTTGCTACAAATGGCCGAGGGCTACGGCATACGATCAGACAGCAGCACTGTGAGCGCGCGTACCCTGCATGTGTCGCAAGAGAAGCTCTCAGCCATGCTGTCAATTTCGCGGCAAACAGTGAACCAGATGCTGAAGGAACTGGAGCATGAAGGTTTACTTCAACTGGGAAGGGGGAATATTGAGATCTTGAATCTAGAAGGGTTAAAACGGAAGGCAGAACTGATTTGACTGCATCCAATCTCTGGTTATTCGTGTTCTATGGGTGTCACCGCGAGGTTTGACTCCGTATTAAGCACGAACGACAGAGGGAAAAATGACAAAATTTAGAATGAAATGGTTGGCGCTGGCAGTTTCGGGCGCTTTAGTTGCCGCTTGTGGATCGGATGACAGCAACGAACTTGCCGCACTGCCCGCTGGCGACATGCTGGTTTTGACCGCGACAAACCAACTTATCAGCTATGACAAAACCCAGCCTGGTGTGATTCGCACGTCTGCTACCGTATCTGGTATTGCTTCCGGGTTTGCAATTGTGGGTATTGATTTCCGACCACGTGACGGGCAACTGTACGCTGTAGCACGTAACAACGGAATGACAGGTGTGCCCAACGAAGGACGTTTGTACACAATTAACACGCGTACAGGCGCAGCGACTGAAGTTGCGATTCTGACGCCCCATCCAAGCGATTCAAGCGCCCCGTATTCAGCGCTGTCCGCAGCACCTGCAACATTTGGGGTTGATTTTAATCCCGCTGCGGATGCACTTCGCGTGATCAGCAGCACAGGTCAAAACCTACGCGTCGTATTAAATGCGGCCCCTACAGCCACGCCCCCGGTGCCCGTGGGTGCAACATTCACCGATGGTGATGTGAATGGTGCAGCGGCCAATATTTCTGGTGCGGGTTACACCAACTCATTTGATGGTACTACAACCACTCGTTTGTTCAACATCAACGCCACAACCGACACATTGACATTGCAAGATCCACCAAACAATGGCACACAAGTTGTTGCAGCTCCATTGGGCGTTGACGCGACAGGCAACGTGGCATTCGACATCGATGCGCGCAACAACCGTGGCTTCGCAGTGATGACAGTGGGTGGGGTGACTGGTTTGTACACAGTTTCCATTCCAGACGCCACTGCCACTCTTCCTGTGCCCGCGGCTACCACAGCCGTTGGCACGCTGAATGTACCCAATCCAGTAATTGGCATGGTCTTGATTCAGCCAACAGCCCCGCAAGCCATTGCTTTAGATGGCAACACCGCTGGTTCGCAGCGTCTGCTAAAGTTCGGCATTCGCAACCCCAATTCAGCTACAGCCACAGCAATTTCCGGCTTGCCCGCCGGAGAACGCCTTTTGTCAATCGACTACCGCCCGAGCAATGGCAGATTGTACGGTTTGAGCAGCACGGGCAAAATCTTCACGATCAATCCAGACACTGGCGCGGCCACTTTGGGATCTACTTTGAGTATTGCCACTGCAATCACGAACGGTTTGACAGCGGGAAAGAGCTACGCAATAGACTTTAATCCCCTGGCGGATGCATTGCGCATTGTCAGTTCGCCTGACGGTGATGGCGCCTCCAAGAACTATCGTGTTGCGGGCGCAAACCTGGAAAGCACTGGGGCGACAGCCACGGACGCCGACCTGACACTGGGTGGCTTGACTACCGGCTTTGGTATTGCGCAAATAGCATACTCAAACAGCTTTGCAAACCCCGCACCTACTGCCACTCGAATGTTTGATATCGATGCAGACAACAACCGTTTATTACAACAAGTACCTCCGAATGATGGTACTTTGACGGTGATCGGTAGTACAGGCTCAGTGTTCAATGATTACGGTGGTTTTGACATTTCCGGAGGCGACAACGGCATGGTGTTGATGGCCAACAGAGTTGGTGCTACTGGTGCATTCAGCTTGTTCACGGCAAACCTCGGCACTGGTGTTACGACAGCTGCCGGTACATCCACTGGTACGAACGAAATCGGTACTGGAGCAACAGCAAGCACTGATGTTCGCGCATTGACTGTGAAGTATTAATTCGGTCTTCACAAACAAAACCCCCGGTCCATAAGACCGGGGGTTTTTTTATTCACACCATCGAAATTACTTCAACGCCACCGCAGTACCGATGAACATGATTTCACCGGAAGGTCGGTTGCCCAAAGGCGATCCACCAGCAGGTTCCAGCGTCACCTCGAACAACTGCTGTTCAACCAAATCAGGAAGCCTGTCGGCGCGCACCACCATGGGTTTGCCCCATTCCATCAAACCCAGCGAGGTAGGTGCCGGGTCACTCGGTGCTTTGGTCCACAGCTGCAACGTTTTACCCATGTTGGCCGGGTTTCCTTCAATGGGCAAATTGCCAATTTGATAAACACGAATCGTGTCATCGGGCATGGCTTCCACCAGCCACTCGGTGGTTTTGTCAGGGCTTTTCATCACCGCAACATAACGGGGCGCATCGTTCACATCCTGATTAACCCCCAGCAATTGAACGCCCAACACCACCACGGCAGTGCTGGCTGCAACTGCCCAGCCTTTCCACAACCAGGCGAAAGAAGAGGCTGCTGTTGGAACAGTTTTTCCGCCAGCGGCGGCAATGGAACGGTCTACTTTGGCCCACACTTTGGCACTGACCGGTTCTTGCTCAAACTTTCTGGACATGGCGGCAAAATGTTCAGTCCAGCTGCTCACTTCTTTGGCCAGCTCGGGGTCCTGGTTCAAGCGCCGCTCGAAATCCTGTCGCTCAGCGTCTGTCATTACGCCGAGCACGTACTCGCCAGCCTCAACAATCTTGGCTTCTGTCTGCGTCGTCTCTGTCATGACAAACACTCCTTCAGTTTCAACAATCCTCGGCGTATCCAGCTTTTGACGCTACCGAGGGGCGAATTCAATCGTTCTGCAATTTGCTCATGGGTGTATCCGTCTACAAAGGCCAACACAATGGCGTTGCGTTTGGTTTCATCCAGTGTGCCCAGACACGCACTGAGCTTCTCAGCTTCCTGAGCCAGCTCCTGGTTGTCGTTGGTCGACAGCTCGGGTACGTCGTGCTCTTCGGAAGACACTTCCATCAACCGTTTGCGCACCGTGTTTAACGCTTGGTTGCGCACCACCGTGTACACCCAGCCGCGCGCAGACCCCAAGGCGGGTGAGTATAACCGAGATCGACTCCAGACCTTGACCATGGCATCGTGTAAAACCTCTTCGGCCAGCTCACGCCGTTTCACGATTCGGTACGCCACGGCGAATAACCAGCGACTGTCACGCGCATAAATGGCCTGCAATGCAAACTTTTCACCACGAGCGCAGGCCAGAAGCGCAGCCTCGTAGTCAAAGTCGCTCGGGTCTGGAGAAATTTTTTCAGTCACGTTAACACTACTCGATGCAAGGTAAAACAGATGCAAAAAGGGAGGGCAAAAACCGAGGCCCCCCGCTTGGGTTAAAACACTCAACCCGATTTAATCCTCCAGCAGGGCTCGCAACATCCAGGCGGTTTTCTCATGAATATCCATGCGTTGCGTCAGGATGTCTGCCGAGGGCTGGTCATCACCATCTTCAATGATGGGAAAAATTTCGCGGGCAGTGCGCGCAATCGCCTCATGCCCCTTGGCAAGGATTTCCACCATTTCCATTGCCTTGGGCGGTTTGGCTGGTGCGTCTTTCAAAGTGCTTAACTTCGCGAATTCGGCGTAGGAGCCCGGCGCATGAAAACCAAGTGCCCGAATACGCTCTGCGATTGGATCGACAGCATTCCACATTTCGGTGTACTGACCCATGAACATGGTGTGCAGGGTGTTGAACATTTTGCCTGTCACATTCCAGTGGAAGTTGTGCGTGGTCAGGTACAAGGTGTAAGTTTCAGCCAGCAGGCGACTAAGGGCCTGGGCAATCGCCGCACGCTTGGCATCGGGGATACCAATATTGATTGATGGCATGTCGGGTTTTTTTGCTGCTTTGGCCATTTTTCTCTCTCCAGTTTTATTCGTTTGGTGACAGACCCAGTGGATTGGAAATAGTTGCAACTCCGTTGATGTGCACTGACCCAAAATACAGTTTGCCATCAAAGGGCGTTACCTGCGTCAAGTAATAATAGTAGGCACCAGCCTTCTCAGCTTGCAGGTTGGCAATCACGGTGCCTTGCGGGTTGATTGCCAGTGCCATGGCCCTGGGCTTGATCGGGAATTGAACGTAGTTCAATAATTTTGCCATTGCTTTGCGCACAGCAGGTTTGTCGGCGAGTGAATCGAGCAGCGGGTCACGTAAACTGGGTACTGCAAGCCAGTAGTTACCATCGGCATCCGTGCGGATATTGTCGGGAAAGCCGGGCAGGCCATCGACGAATACCTCACTGGTTCCAGCCTTTTCACCTTGCAACCAATACCGAACAATTCGGTATTCTCCAGTTTCATTCACCAGCACATAATCGCCAGCTTTTGAAATTGTGACACCATTGGCAAACTGCAAGCCGCCAAGTAATGTTTTGGTTTCACCGGTGAGGAAGTCATATTGGAGCAATCTTCCATTGGGGCCATGCTCCACAATATCGAGCACATAACTGTTCAAATCAAATTTGCTGGAAGCGTCGGAAAAATAGGCATAGCGACCATCGGCACTTACGGCCACATCGTCCACAAATTTGAATGGCACACCCTCCGACTCAGTCGACAACACCGTGACTTCGCCCTGCAGGCTCACTTTCAGTAGACCTTTGATTGCATCGGCCACCACCAAATACCCTTCGGGATGAAACACCAAACCCAAGGGGCGGCCTTTGGTGTTGGCGATCAAATCAAAAGGAGTCGTTTGGGGACTTTCAGGAACCTGCAACTTGCTTGGATCGAATCTAACAATTTCACCTGTGTTCATTCCGGTGTACAGCAAACCATCTGCACCGGGTGCGATTGACTCGGGCTGCAGCAGGTTGTAGGTGCCAAATACTTGCGCGTCTTGCAACAAATTATTATAGGCATATGGGCCCGAGGTCAGGCTGGGCATGGGTGCAGGCTTCCAGGCCACAGGTTCCACAGGCGTTGAACCAAACAACACCGCACCACCAATTACCGCAGCTGGCAGCAATACCACTGCAACCAAAACTTTGCCCAAAACACGCATGTTGTTGACACCTTGTAATTTCCGTTAGCATGGATGATATCGGAGGAAACAAGCCGAACCATCAAAATAATCAGGAGACCCGTTGTGAATTTTGAACCAAGCGCCAAAGCGCAAGACTTTGTAAAGCGCGTTCGCGCCTTCATGAAAAACGAAATTGCGCCGCTTGAAGCCGCCTACTGGGACAAAATTGAAGCCCAGTGCAATGGCCGCGAGTGGAACAACTGGCGTATTCCCCCTGAAATGGAGGCCCTGAAAAGCAAGGCCCGCGAGGTGGGCTTGTGGAATATGTTCTTGCCCGACGAAAAACTGGGTGCGGGCCTGAGCACCATGGAATACGCGCTGGTGGCCGAAGAAACAGGCCGAAGCCTGATGGCACCTGAAGTGTTTAATTGCAATGCGCCCGACACCGGCAACATGGAAGTGCTGTGGAAATACGGCGATGCAGAGCAGAAAAAAGAATGGCTTGAGCCGCTGCTTGCGGGAGAAATTCGATCTGTTTTTTGCATGACTGAACCCGATGTGGCCAGCAGCGACGCCACCAATATGCAAGCCACCGCCACGCTGGAAGGCGACGAAGTGGTGATCAACGGCACCAAGTGGTGGAGCAGTGGCATTGGCGATCCGCGTGCAAAAATCGCCATTGTGATGGCACGCACGGAAAACCCGGATTTAGACCGCCACCACCAACACACCATGGTGCTGGTGCCTTTGAATACTCCGGGCGTTTCAATCAAGCGCATGCTGCCCGTGTTCGGTACTTACGATGAACCCCATGGCCATGGCGAGGTGGAGTTCAAGAATGTGCGCGTGCCCTTGGGCAATGTAATTGCGGGCTTGGGCAAAGGGTTTGAGATTGCACAAGGCCGATTGGGCCCTGGCCGCATTCACCACTGCATGCGTTGCATTGGCGCGGCTGAGGAATCGCTGGACCTGATGATCAAGCGCGGTATTTCGCGCGTGGCATTTGGAAAGCCCTTGATTAATTTGGGCGGCAACCGCGAACGTGTGGCTGAAGCACGGCTGGCCATTGACCAAGCCCGCTTGTTAACGCTCTACGCCGCGTGGAAGCTGGATCAACTTGGCGCACTGGGTGCGATGACAGAGATTGCAGCCATTAAAGTGGTGGCGCCCAATGTACTTGAGCAGGTGGTAGACATGGCCATTCAAATGCATGGTGGAGCTGGCGTTAGCCGCGACACGCCACTTTCTGGCTTCTACATTCAGGCGCGCAGCCTGCGCCTGGCCGACGGCCCCGATGAAGTTCACAAAGGGGTGATTGCCCGCATTGAGATGATGAAGAGAGGGTTCAAATAATGACCGACTCTGCAAAATCGGTCATCGACACAGGTGGTGAGGTTCGCCAGGGCGAAGAGTTGAATACCGATGTGGTAACAGGCTGGCTGCGCACGAAAGGTTTAACGCTGAGCGACAAGCCAGAGTTAACGCAATATTCTGGTGGCGCTTCCAACTGGACCTACCGCTTGAAATACCCCGAAGCCGATTTAATTCTGCGCCGCCCACCCAAAGGCACCAAAGCCAAAGGTGCGCACGACATGGGTCGTGAATTTCGTATTCAAAGCCTGCTGAAACCGGTGTACCCCTATGTACCGGCCATGGTTGGGCATTGCGCTGATGAGTCGCTGATTGGCAGCGAGTTTTATGTGATGCACCGCATCGAGGGCATTATTCCGCGCAAGCACATGCCACGCGGTGTGCAGCTTGATCGCGATGAAGCCCGGCAACTCAGCATCAACTTTCTGGATCGTTTGATTGAGCTACACCAGATCGACATTCACACCAGCGGACTGAATAGCTTAAGCAAGGGCAGTGGTTACACACGCCGCCAGCTTGACGGCTGGAACCAACGCTATGACAAGGCACGCACATGGAATGTAAGTTCATTCAACAAGGTGAGACGCTGGCTTGACATGAATTGCCCCGACGATGTGAAGCTGTGCATGATTCACAACGACTGGCGACTGGACAATGTGGTGCTGAACCCGACCAATCCCACCGAAATCATTGGGGCTCTAGACTGGGAATTGGCCACTGTGGGCGACCCGTTGATGGATTTGGGCAGCGTAATTACCTATTGGGTGCAAGCCGACGACAACTTCTTGATGAAGATGTTGCAGCGCCAACCCTCTAACCTGCCCGGCATGATGACGCGCCAGGAAATGGTGGATTACTACATGCAGAAAACCGGCATACACACCCACAACTGGACCTTCTACGAAGTGTTTGGCTTGTTCCGTATTGCCGTGATTGCACAGCAAATTTATTACCGCTACCACCACAAGCAAACCCGCAACCCGGCATTCAAAAACTTCTGGATTATGGTGAATTATTTTGATTGGCGTTGTAAATCGCTGATCAGGAAACTGGGCTGAACACGCATGGGTACCATCTATTTGATTCGCCACGGGCAAGCCAGTTTTGACAGCGCAGATTACGACAATTTGTCCGAGCTTGGACAACTTCAGGCAGCCCAGTTGGGCGCCTGGTTCAAGGCCCGAAAAATTCGCCTGCATGGTTTTTTCAGCGGCAGCATGAACCGGCACTTGCAAACTGCCCAGGCCTTTGCAAGCACCTATGGTGTATTTCAGGAGCCGATACAGCATGCGGGCTTGAACGAATACGACCACGAGGCCATATTGCAAGCGCTGATTGGGCAATACGACGACCCCGATGCATTCGAGCAACAGGTGATGCAGAACGCAGACCCCCGCAAGGCATTTCAGCAAATTTTTGAAAAAGCGATTTCGCGCTGGGTGAGCGGTGAACACGACACCGACTACCCGGAAAGTTGGCGCACATTCAAAACCCGGGTAATGAGCGGCCTGGGCTCAGTGACCGCTCAAGCGATGCAACTAAAACACGGGTCGGGTTCAGCGAATGTGGCAGTGTTTACCTCGGGTGGGCCAATTACAGCAGTTGCTCAAAACCTGTTGCAATTGCCCGATACCAACGCATTCAACTTGAACTGGATGATCACCAATTGCAGTGTAAGCAAACTGTTGTTTGGACAGCGGGGCATAAGCCTGGCAAGCTTCAATGAGCAAGCCCATTTTGAAGGTGAAATTTCAGGCGTGTTGGCAGAACAAGCCAATGGGCTAGAAGCATTTGCTGCCAAACCCAATGGCCTGATTTCCTACAGGTAATACTCCACAGTCAAAACCTTATTGCGCTTTCTTGATTTCGGTGACTGTGTAGTTCGAACCTTCCAGCTTCACATTGAACTTCACTTTGTCGCCTTCCTTCAGGCCTTCCAGCATGGTTTTGTCGGCCACACCAAACACCATGGTCATGGGCGGCATTTCAACACTTTTGATTTCACCGTGTTTCACAGTGATCTTGCCAGTGTTTTTGTTGATCTTGCGAATTTCGCCATCGGCCATTTCAGCTTGAGCAGCACCCTTGGCTTCGGCTTTGTGCGTATGGCCTTGACCACCCACATGCACAGTGTGGTCGTTGGCATTGGCTGCATTTGCAGCCAACAAGGCCAGGGTAATTGCACTCAGTTTCAATGAATTTTTCATGATTTAACTCCTTTAAAGATTAATTGGCAGCCACGGTGATTGTGCCCACCATACCCGCCTGAAAATGACCCGCGATCAGGCATGCAAATTCAAACTCACCCACCCGGTTAAAGGTCCAGACAATTTCGCCAGATTGACCAGCGTCCACATGCGCCATGTAGGGCTCGTCGTGTTCCATGCCTGGAAACTTCAACATCAACTCCGCATGTTTTGCATTTTCGGCTTGCGTACCGATCACGAATTCATGCAATAGTTTGCCGGTGTTTTTTACCCGAAAGCGAATGGTTTCCCCTTCTTTGATTGCAAGCCGCCCGGGCTTAAAGCGCATGTCGTCGCCCATGCTCACATCAATCGTGCGCGCCACATTGAAGGCATCACCCGCAATGCCCCAATCGGTTTGCTCTTTCACCACCGGTGCACTGCTGTGCTTTTTTTCACCATGGGCAAGCGCAACATTGTTCAATCCCCCCAATAACGCAGCACACGCCAACACGATTCCTGAAAATTTAAACATTTACATTCCTTTACTCAAAATGGCTGATTGCTCACTTAGTGCCCTGAATGGCCTGTAGGTTTACGCACCTGCAGTTCAATGTGCGGCTGGTTTTTCTGTGCCAACTTCATGCTGGGTTGCCCAGCGTTGCTGCTGCGTTTGGGTTTGGTCAGCTCACCTGTGAATTCATAGGCCACTGTGCCCTCAGGGTGTTTGTACCAACCAGGGTCGGAATAATCACCGGGTTTTTGATCTTTTCGCACCTTCAGCATGCTGAACATGCCACCCATTTCGACCGAACCAAATGGGCCGTCACCGGTCATCATTGGAATGGTGTTATCCGGCAGCGGCATTTGCATTTCAGCCATGTCGGCCATGCCGCGCTCACCCATGGCCATGTAATCAGGAATCAGATTCGTGATTTTTTTGGTCATGCCCCGGTGGTCCACGCCGATCATGGTGGGCACATCGTGGCCCATGGCATTCATGGTGTGGTGGCTTTTGTGGCAATGGAATGCCCAGTCGCCTTCCTCGCTGGCAATGAATTCCATTTGTCGCATTTGGCCCACCGCAATGTCCACGGTTACTTCAGGCCAGCGTGAGTTTTTCGGTGTGGGCCCACCATCGGTACCAGTCACTTCAAATTCATGGCCATGAATGTGAATGGGGTGATTGGTCATTGTCAGGTTGCCAACACGCAAACGCACTCGGTCATTTTTGCGTGCCACCAAAGGTGAAATGCCCGGGAACAGGCGACTGTTCCAGGTCCACAAATTGAAGTCGAGCATGGTCATGATTTTCGGTGTGTAGGCACCAGGATCAATGTCGTAGGCATTCAACAAAAAACAGTAATCCCGATCCACTTCGCTGATCAACGGATTTTTATTCTTCGGGTGTGTTACCCAAAAACCCATCATGCCCATGGCCATTTGCACCATTTCATCCGCATGCGGGTGGTACATGAAAGTACCAGGCCGGCGTGCTTCAAACTCATACACAAAGGTTTTACCGGCTGGAATACCTGGCTGGTTCAAACCGGTCACACCATCCATGCCGTTGGGCAAGCGCTGGCCATGCCAGTGAATGCTGGTGTGCTCAGGCAGTTTGTTGGTCACAAATATCCGCACGCGGTCGCCTTCCACCACCTCAATGGTGGGGCCAGGGCTTTGGCCGTTGTAGCCCCACAGGTGGGCAGTCATGCCCGGTGCCATTTCCCGCAACACGGGCTCGGCCACCAAGTGGAATTCCTTCACGCCGTTGTTCATGCGCCAAGGCAATGTCCAGCCATTCAAGGTAACCACCGGGTTGTAAGGGCGCCCGGTGTTGGGTACCAAGGGGGGCATGGTGTCGGGCGATGTTTGTAAAATGGGTTCAGGCAAAGCGCTCATGGCCACTTTGCTGACGCTGGCCGCAGCCACCGCGCCGCCAGTCAGTGCAGCGGCCTTGAAAAATTCTCGTCTGGAAGTCATGTTCAATATCCTTTCATTTAGTGGCCACCGCCAGCATCACCGCCAGCACTTGCAGCCGCACCACTGACCGACACCATCATGGGCTTGCCCACCACAGTGGCCTGCAAAGCAGCGTCAGCACGCCAAAAATCAGCTTGAGCGTTGATGGCTTGCACCACCACATTCACCTGGTCACGGCTGTCCGCCAACAACTCGAACACCCCAATAAACATGCCGTTGTAACGCAGCACATTTTCATCGGCGATGGTTTGCCGCAGTGGAATGATTTCATCGCGGTAGTGGCGTGCAATGTCGTAGGTGGTGCGGTAAGCGGAATAGCTCTCCCGCAGGGTGGATTGCGCACTGCGCAAGGTGGCCTCAAGCCGGTTGGCTGCAGCCAGTGTGTTGGCATTGAAGGTATCGCGCTTCATGCCGCCCCAATCAAAAATTGGCAGGGCCAATTCAAGCTCATACCCTTTTTTGTTGTTGCGCTCACCGGTGTCATTTTCGAAAATGGTGTCGTGGCGTATGCCGGCTTCAATGTCCAGAAAACTGGCCACATTGCCCAAACCTTGTGCCTTGGCATTGGCATCGAAACCCTGCTTGGCCATGCGAATGTCCAAACGGTTTTCGCCTTGTTTGGCTACATCAGACGCGGCTTTGGGGGCTTCAGGCAAATCGGGCAGGCGATCGGGTAACTTCAGCTGCGCAGCTTGCTCGGTGTTCAACCCCAACATGCGCACCAGTGCTTCGCGGGTGGCTGTGGCTTTGTGCCGTGTGGCAGCAAGATTAAGCGCAGCATCGGCATAAAAGCTTTGCTGGCGTGCGCGTTGCAAGCGGGTGAAGTTGCCCACTTCCTGCATGCGGCGGGCCAATTCAGCGCTGGTTTGAGCACTTTCAAACACCTGCTGGGCATAAGTGTGTGCCTGTTGAGCGGCAACTGCATCTACCCAGGCCTGGCGAACCTGGGTAACCTGGTCCACCACGCTGCTTGTGAGCTGTAACTGCGCACGGTCAATTTGCGTGCGGGCAATGCCCTGGCGTGCGGGAAAACTCAGCAAATCCAGCAGGCCAAAACTTAGCAAGCGCCCCAGTTCCAGCTCATCCTTGATTCGCAAACGCTCGAAGGCAAAAACCGGGTTGTGAATTCGACCGCTTTGTGCAGCTTGCGCAGCTTGTGCCCAGTTCTCGGCCAACACGGTTTGAAACTGCGGGCTGTGGGTCAGCATCAGTTCAACCGCAGCAGCTTGGCTCAACGGTTCTTTCAGAATTTCACTGGCCTTGGAAGCCATGGCCTGGCGTTGTTCATCGGTTTGGACAAGGCTCAGTTTGCCGTTGGTAAAACCATTCAATTCCTGATTGGTTTGATCCACCGACTCACTGATGTTGACCGTGGCGCAGCCCGCCAGCCCCAACACCGCCAACGCGATAGCTGTCTTTTTCAGAATACGGGGGGTGTTCATCGCGCACCTCCGTGATGGTGGGGTGTGGGTGCGGGTGGCTTGGTCGCAGGTGGTCTTTCAGCATCCACTGACGAGCCTTCTGTGGGTTTGCCTTCCTTTTTTTCTTCATAAGGTTCACGGGCATATACACGCCAACCGCCAATTTCTTCAACCAGCTGGTTCACCTTCGGCCAATTTTGTATTTCCGGGTCGGAGTAGGCCTGGTAGCCCTCGAACACCGATTCATATTCAAGTTCTTGCGCGGGTGTCTCGGCCTGCACGGGCCATGCCAACACCAATACCACTGAGGGCAGCGCGAATAGGGGATGAAACTTCATAAGTCCTCGCGATCATTCAATATACAGGGCATGCAGGCACGTTCAGCCAGGCATGCGCACGAATTAAATGGCGAGGGTTTTGGGCGGTCGGTCTATCCGGCGAGTGTCGGCAGAATGGGGTAGTTGAGCTACAGAAACAGGATGCGTTGCATCCTGCAAAATGGGGGTAAAGCTGGCTTGTGCCACGGGCAACAGTACCACCGCGCAGGTGGGCGCGCAGTTGCAGCAACCGTGCAGCGACTTCATTAATTTTTTGGACGAGTCAGGATCGGCTTGTGCATCCATGTTGTGCATGCTGTGGTCCATGCCGTCGTGGTTCATTGCGCCATGGCTCATGGTGCTGTGGTCGATTGCCTGACCGGCGCTGCTTGAATTCCCGTTCAAATGACACGCAAACATGCTGGCCTGCGCCATGCCCTGAACAGGCAACGCAAGCAACATAAGCCACATGAAAAGAGATCGAACCATTATTGTCATAAGCAGCAACATACCATCGTCACTAGGACAGGGCAAGCTGTGGAAAGTTCGGAAGATTACCCCTGTTGTAAGCTTAGGCCGGCACTTTCATATTCGCAGCAATCGCCCCAGCAGCCATGGCAGCCGGGGACTGATTCAAGTAATCCTGTGCAAGCTGGGTTGAACCTTCCTTGGAAGGATCGTACCAGGGGCTGAAATAGGGCAACTGCTGTACTAGCAGCCAAAGTGGATTGGGCAACAAACCTTTGCGGGAGCTTTTGAACCACTCGACCCACATCCAGGGTTTGTACACCGCAGGTTTTTTCTTGGCAAAACGAGGATCTTGCCCGGCAATGTTGGCTGCGCCATCCACCCACAAGCCAATAATCATTGGCACCACGATGACGGCGAGGTAATAGCGGGACAAATAATCGCCCCCCAAATGCTTGTACAAATCAAAGGCCACGCTACGGTGTTCCACCTCTTCTGCACCGTGCCAGCGAATCAGGTCTAGCAATACCTGGTCTGAATTCAGCTCATCCCATTTTTTGTTTTCAAGCACATACATGCCCAACACGCAGGTCATGTGTTCAATGGTCGCCACCAAGCCCAATCGCGCCAGTAACCAGCGACGTTCCAGCCAGGTTGGCACTTTCTTGCCGAAAGGCGTGTCATCCAGCACCACATCAAACAACCATTTCATCAATTGCTGATTGCGCTCGGTCTTGATGCCGCGCGCTGCCAGATACTCCTCGGTGGCCGAGCTGTGCCCACGTGCATGCATGGCTTCCTGCTTGATGAATCCGCGTACGTCCTCTTTCAACTTTTCATCGGTCACCAAGGGCAGGGCCTTGTTGTACAGGCGGCAAAACCAGAACTCGCCAGCAGGCAAAATCAGATTGATCTCGTTGATGAAATAGCTGGCATAGGGCTCGTTGGGAATCCAGTCAATCGGCGTTTCCGACCAATCAAATTTCACATTGCGTTGCTTCAAAGGCACGTCAGTGTTGGACGCGGGACGCGCGGCTTTTCTTCGCGCAGCAGTGGTGGCGGTCATGGTGGGTCTCCGACGGTTTATGCTCAAGATGACATTCTTCGATGTCATGGTTTGATCATAACCGGGAAGTTACAGAACCGATAGTGGATTTGCTCTACCGCAGTGCGGCAAACCATGCGGTGCACCCCCGCATGATTTGCAATCAAAATCAGGCTGTCGAATCTTTGACCGTGGTCGACTTGCCATTGGTTTTCACCGACTCAATGCCACTGTCGCAGGACGCCTCGCTGGCGTACATTTGGCTGGAGCCAATAATTTGGTGATTGGCGGCTTTCAGGTTGAAATGGTGTTTGCCGTTGGCAGCCACTTTTTTCTCGTAGCGTGCAGCGTCACCGCAGTTTTTCTGAACCGACTCAATTCCGTTTTCAGCGGCGGCTTTGGTTTTGTAAAGCTCGCTGGTCAAAATGGTTTCATGGTTGCCCGCTTTCAAGGCAAATTTGAACTGACCGTCGCTGCTTTTGCTTAATTCGAAATAACCTGCCATCTCCAACTCCTTTGTTTGAATGTTTGGTGAATGCTATGGGTTAACCCGTTTTGGTTATATCACAGGCCGGTGAAAGTTCAATGCATCAAGCAAAAACGGCGACCAGTTGCCAGGCCGCCGTTTGAGGTACTGCATTTTTCAAGCGCTTATTCTTTCAAGGCCACTTGCTCGGCATTGAAACCACCACCCAACGCACGGATCATCGCCAGGCTTGCACCTTGCTGGCTTTGCCAGGCCGATGCCCAACTGAGTTGTGCATTCAACAAATTGCGCTGTGCATCCAACAGTTCAAGCTGGTTAGCCACGCCATTGTCCACACGCAATTGCGCCAGGCGAACCACTTGGGTCAGGGTTTGAACCTGCTCTTGTCGCGCCTGTAAGCGCTCACGCGCTTCACGCTGTGCCACGATGGCGTCGTAAATTTCCTGGAATGCTGTGCGAATGCTGGCTTCGTACTGCAACACTGCTTGATTGCGGCGCGCCACGGCTGCGTCTCGTTCATCAAACAAACGACCCGCCTGGAAAATTGGCTGTGTAATTTGAGTCTGGAAACTCCAGATTCGGGCTGGCCCGCTGAATAAATCGCTTAAATCTGCGCTTTCCCGGCCCCCAAAGGCGCTCAAACCAATTGTTGGGAAAAAGGCTTTGCGAGCCGCTTCCAGGTTGGCTTCACCCGCGAGCAATTGTTGCTCGGCTGCAGCCAAATCGGGGCGGCGCAGCAACAATTCTGAAGGTGTGTTTTCCGGCAATATGAACAGCTTGGTCAATTCCAGATTTTCCACGGCCAAGTTGGGCAACTCCGGTGTGTTTCCGCCGACAATCACCGCCAACGCATTTTGCGCCCGGGCCAGTTGTTCCCGGGTGTCGGGCAACTGCGCACGCACTGCCAGCAATTCCGCTTCGGTTTGGCGCAATTGAAGTTCATTGCTCAAACCCACGTCGTAACGCTGCTTGGCAAGTTTGTAGGCCGAGTCCCGGCTTTCCAGGGTTTGCTCAAGTACCTTCACTTGCAAGCCCAACACGCGCACTTGGGTATAAAGCGAGGCTGCGGTTGCTGCAACGCTCAAGCGCACGCCGCGCACGTTATAGCCTTGCTGCATAAAGCCAGCACGGGCTGCATCTTCCAAGGCACCAATTCGGCCCCACAGGTCGAGCTCCCAAGTGGCGCCAATGCCAAACTGCTGGCTTTCATACACATTCTGCCCACCAAATACAGGCACGTTGCCAGCCTGTGAGGGACGATTTCGACCCGTTGTGAACTGACCAAAAATGGAAGGCCATTGCTGGGACTTCGCAATGCCCAGCACTGCACCGGCTTCATTCAAGCGCTCATTGGCCAAACGCACATCGGTGTTGTTTTTCAAGGCCTGTTCAACCACTGCCGTCAACGCAGGGTCGCCCAACAACAGCCACCAGGCTTCGTTCTGAACCTGGCTCATTCCCACGCCTTTGGCGTTTTCAGGCACCACCACCTGGGTAGGCTGCTCGGGCTTGGCGGTGAACCTGTCCAGCAAGGGAATGCTAGAGGCACAGCCGGTCAGCGCCAAGGTCAAGCCCAAGGCGATCGCAGTTTTGGGAAGGGCTTTAAACATGGTCGCCCCCTTTGTTCGTTGTAGATTGATTGGATGAATCATTTGCTTCCTCTTCATCACCATGGTGTCGCCCACCTTTCTCACTTCTGTCAATCAGACGGTAAAACAGGGGCACAAAGAAAATGGCCAGCAATGTGGCGGCAGTCATGCCACCCATTACACCAGTGCCCACCGCTGTTCGTGCGCCTGCACCCGCACCGCTGGAGAACGCCAACGGAACGACCCCTAGAATAAACGCAAACGAGGTCATCAAGATGGGGCGGAACCGCAAACGGGCCGCTTCCAGAGAAGCCTCAAGGGCACTCATGCCTTCCTCGCGTTTCAACACAGCAAATTCCACAATCAAAATCGCGTTCTTGGCCGCCAAACCCAGCAGGGTCACCAGGCCGATCTGGAAATACACATCGTTGGTCATGTCGCGCATCCACACTGCCAGCAAGGCACCAAACAAACCAAATGGCATGGCCAGCAACACCGAGAACGGCAGTGTCCACTTTTCATACTGTGCCGCCAAAATCAGGAACACCATGAGTGCACCCAAAATCAGGGCAAAGCTGGATGAACCCGCAGAACGCTTTTCCTGGAAGGAAGCACCCGAGAAGTCGTAGCTGAAATCGTCGGGCAACACCTCTGCTGCAATGTCTTCAATCGCCTTGATGGCTTCGCCAGAACTAACCCCGGGTGCGCCACTGCCCAGCAATTTCACCGCGGGTAGATTGTTGAAACGCTCCAAAGTTTCCGGCCCCTGTGAAAACTCCACTTTTGCAAAGGCTGAAATCGGAATCATCTCGCCTTTGTTGGAGCGCACATACATATTGCCGATGTCGGTTGGGCTTTTGCGGTATTGCGAATCAGCCGACATCAACACCTGCCACGTGCGGCCAAATTTGTTGAAGTCATTCACATAGTACGTACCCAGGCTTGCCGACAAGGTATCAAACACCTCGTTCACATTCACACCCATGGCGCGGGCACGCTCGCGGTCAACATCCACATACAACTGAGGAGTACCGGGACGCCACAAGGTTTGTACACCCGCAAGGCGCGGATCGGCGTTGGCTTTGGCAATGAAGTCGTTCATCACCTTGGCCAGTTCAGCCGGGCCACCCTCGCCGCGATTTTGAATGTAAAACTCAAAGCCACCTGCATTGCCCAAACCGAAGATTGGAGGTGGGGCAAAGGCCAGCACCAAACCTTCCTGAATGCCGGCCGTGCGGCCAAACAATTCACCCACCAGCTCCCCGGTTACAGCTTCGCGCTCGTCCCAGTGACGCTGGGTCACGAACATGGTGGCCGCGTTGTTCTTAAAACTGCCACCCAAAAAGTCGAACCCAGTGAATGCCACGGAATACTCATTGGCCGGGTTGGCTGCCACTGCATCCACCACTTCTGCCACCACCTTGTCTGTGCGCTGCAAAGTTGCGCCGTCAGGCAAAAACACCGCAGCAATAAAGTAGCCCTGGTCTTCATCGGGTACCAATGAACCGGGTGTAGCCCTGAACAAACCTGCAGTCACCACCAGCATGACCAAAAACAAGCCGATACCAATGGCAGGGCGCATGCTGATAAACTTCACGCCACCCACGTATTTGGTGGTGACACGGCCAAACCAGTCGTTGAACCAGGTGAAAAATTTGCCCGGTTTTTTGTGCTCATGTTTCAACAGCATCACACACAAAGCTGGCGTCAAAGTCAGCGCCACGATGCCCGACACGATCACCGCAATCGCAATGGTGATCGCAAACTGGCGGTACAGTTCACCCGTCAAGCCACCGAGAAAACCAATCGGAATAAACACGGCCGACAGCACCAGCACAATCGCAATCACCGGGCCAGTTACTTCCTGCATGGCCTTGATCGCGGCTTTGCGGGCACCCAAGCCCTCTTCATGCATGATTCGCTCAACGTTTTCCAGCACCACAATGGCGTCGTCCACCACAATACCAATGGCCAGCACCATGCCGAACAAGGTCAGTGTGTTAATGGAATAGCCCAACAGGTACAAACCAGCAAACGCACCCAACAGGGACACGGGAACAGCCAGAATCGGAATCAGCGTGGCGCGCCAGTTTTGCAAAAACACATACACCACGATGAACACCAGAATCATCGCTTCAATCAGTGTTTTTACCACTTCGCGAATCGAGACTTCCACAAAACGTGTGGTGTCATAAGGCACCGCATAGTCTAGTCCTTCCGGGAAATCTGCCGCAATTTCATCGACCGTGCCTTTCACGGTTTGAGCCACTTCAAGCGCATTGGCACCGGGTTGCAAAAACACACCCACCAGTGTCGCTGGCTTGCCATTGATACGACCGGTAAAGTCGTAATCCTTGGATCCCAATTCCACGCGGGCAACGTCTTTCAAGCGCAAGGACGAACCATCCGGGTTCACCCGTATCAATACATTCTCGAACTCCTCAACCTCTTGCAGTCGGCCTTGCGCCGTGATGGTGTAGACCAGTTCCTGGCCGTTGTTGTTGGGCGCCTGGCCAACTTTACCCGCTGCAAACTGTGCATTTTGCTCGTTCAAGGCCGCGGCAATGTCCCCGGCGGTCAACTTCAATTGCGCCATGCGATCCGGTTTGATCCAGATACGCATTGCATAATCTTTGGCACCAAAAATTTGAACGTTGGTCGTACCCGGAATCCGCTTGATACGGTCCAGCACGTTCAAGGTCACGTAGTTCGAGGTGTAAAAGTCATCGAACCTGCCGTCTTCCGAGTAAAACGCCAACACCTGCAAGAATGACGACGAACCCTTGTTCACCGTCACACCTTGTCTGCGTACTTCCTGCGGCAAAATGTTTTCCACTTGCTTCACGCGGTTGTTCACGTTCAAAGCGGCTTGGTCAGGATCGGTGCCAATCTCAAACGTCACCATGATTTCAACCACGCCACTGCTGGCCGAAGTCGAGCTCATGTACATCATGTTCTCAACACCGTTGATGGCGTTTTCAATGGGCGCGGCCACGGTGCTGGCAATTACCTCTGCGGAAGCACCTGGATACACTGCACGAACCTGCACCACTGGGGGTGCAATTTCAGGGTACTGCGCAATCGGTAAACCACGCATGGCAGCCAAACCGGCCAGCATGATGAAAATCGACAACACGGCCGCAAACACAGGCCGGTCGATAAAAAATTTCGAAAACATGTGTGACCCCTTATTGCTTTTGCTCAGTGGCTGCTGGTGCTGCGTCTTGCGCGTCGGCGCCTGCAATCACAGGTTGTACGGGTGTTCCGGGTGGGGCCTTCATGAAACCATCGGTCATCACTTTGTCACCAGCAACCAATCCATCGGTCACTACCCACTGGTCCCCTTTCCACTGCGCAACCTGCACAGGGCGTGGTGCCACAGTATTTTCAGGGCTGACTGTCATCACAACCTTGCCACCCTCCGGGTTTTCAAGCACAGCCCGTTGTGGCAACAACACGGCGTTTTTTTGCACCGCGCCACTCACACGCACACGTACAAATTGTCCCGGGCTTAACACTTCCTTGTCATTGGCCAACACGGCACGTGCATCGACCGTACCGGTGGCTGGGTTCACACGCACATCCTGAAAGCCCAGCTTGGCTTTCAATCCCATGGGTTTGCCATCGGCACCCAGCACCTCAACCACCAAATCGCCATTACTCAAGGCAACCGCACCACTTGCAATGCCTTTGCGCAGTTGTTCGTGGTCTTTTTCAGGAATACCAAAGTTCACATAGACCTGGTCGATCTGCGTTACTGTGGTCAGCAACTCGGAAGGGCCTGATACAAAACTGCCTTCGGAGTAAAGCGAGCGGCTTGCAAAGCCATTCACTGGCGATTCAACCCGCGCATACTCCAGGTTCAGGCGAGCCGTGCGAACCGCAGCACTGGCAACCTGCAAATCTGCCTTGGCCACTTCAAATGCAGATTGCGCATTGTCCAATTCAGATTGCGACACCGCTTTGCTGTCGGCCAGAGGCATAACCCGTTTGTAATCGCGTTCGGCTTGCGCAGCGCGAACCTTGGCCGCATTTTCATCGGCCAGGGCACGGGCCAAAGCAGTTTGGTAGGGCGCATTGTCCAGGCTGTACAAAGATTGGCCTTTCTTCACTCGACCACCCTCTTCAAACTGGCGGCGCTCGATAATACCGGCCACACGGGCACGAATTTCAACTTCGCGCAGGCCGGCAATTTGGGCAGGGTACTCATACGTTAATTCCAGCGGTTCGGTTTTTACCTCAACCACGGGTACAGGTGCTGCCTGGCCAGCACCGGGGCCACCAGGGGCCTGGGCATCAGCGCCCTGGCCGCAACCCAGCAACAAGGCGCTGGACAATATAGTCACCAGCAACGCGGGCAGAAGGGTGGCTCCTGCAAAAGCGCGACTGTAGGGGGAAGCTTGAGTTTGCTTTGAATTCAATGAGTTGCTGTGCATGATGTGTGCCCTGTTATATCCTTGTGGGAATTTTTCGGGTTGATTTAATGACCGAGAAGTCAGATAATACATACATACATGAGTGTATGTAAATAAATTTTTCAATTTGGCGTAGACGATTGTGGTAAGAAAAACGAAGGAAGAAGCGCAGGAAACCAGGAATCTTATTCTGGACACGGCCGAGGCCGTGTTCTCGGAAAAAGGGGTATCGAGGACCACGCTGAACGACATTGCCAAGGCCGCGGATTTAACGCGGGGGGCCATTTATTGGCACTTCAAGAACAAGGCCGACCTGTTTGATGCCATGTTACAACGCGTCATATTACCGATGGATGAATTCATCGCCACGCCCGACCTGCACCCCGAGCAACAACCGTTGGCCTACCTGCGTACTAGGTCCATGCATGTGGTGCGTACGCTGGCAGAAGACCCCCGCACACAGCGGGTTTTTGACATTGTGATGCACAAAGCCGAAATGGTCGACGACATGCTGCCTATTCGAGACAGGCACCTGGAAGCCATTCAAGGCTGCATTCAAACCATTGAAACAGATTTTCAAGCCGCGATTGACAAAGGCGAATTGCCCGCAAACACCAATGCCCGCCAGGCAGCCATTGGTTTGCATGCCTTGATTGACGGGCTTTTTGCCAACTTTGTGCTCAGCCCCAATCTGTTCAACCTGATGGAACAGGCTGAATTTACAATCGACAACTACCTGAACGGCCTGGCCAACAGAAAGTAGCCGCCTTAGGCACAGCGTGGCTTGTTAAACCCGGCCTGTGACTGGAATGCCCGCTCCGTTGATGTCGCGGGCAACATCTGACAACAAGAATGCGATAACACCGGCCAGTGATTCGGGAGCAACCCAGTCTGCCGGGTCAGCGTCAGGCATGGCCTCTCGATTGGCGGGTGTGTCCAAAATACTGGGCAACACGGCATTGGCACGAATGCCCAAATGTTTGTTTTCCGCGGCCAGGGCCTCAGTCAAGCGCAGTACGGCCGATTTGGCCGCTGCATAAGCACCCATACCCTCAGCTGCTTTGCCAGCTGCGGCCGCACCAATGTTTACGATCACACCGCTTTGCTGATCCTGAAACTGCGGCAATATGGCTTGGCACATGTTCACGGTGGTTTGCACATTCATGGCGTACTGCGTATTCCAGGTATCCAGGCTGCTCTCAGCCTGACGCTCCCACACAAAACCACCTGCAATATTCACCACTGCATCAATTTGACCGAAATATTCCCAGGCTTGATTTATCACCTCTTGGGCATGCTCGGGCAAGGTCAGGTCCACGTTACCGATTGACACAGCATCGCTCTCGCCTTCCCACTCAGGCTGATGCAAATCAATCAACAGCAGTCGATAACCCAAACTGCCCAAATGGGTGGCCACTGCCTGCCCCAAATTGCCTGCTGCGCCCGTAATAATCGCCACTGGATTGGTATTGCTCATGAAAATCGACTCCCGCATTGAATGATTGATTGCCTGCATTTTGACATGGACGCCACCCTTTCACGCCCCCACCCCGTTTGAATACCCCCTTTAAGGGCAACGCATTGGTGCAATGCTGAATTCAACAAAACCTGCCGTTCACAAGACATCACCGGAATTCTTGGAGCATGTCATGTGGAACGGTCTATTTTTTGGTTTGGTCAGTCTGTTCACGCCCCAGGCCAGCCTGCCCGACACTGCTGCCATGAAAGAGGAAATCGCCCAGTTCGCGCAGGTTTATGCCATCGACACCGATCGCATCCATGTTCGGGAAAGCACCATGAACAACCCCTCGCCATTTTTGACCAACAGTGGCATCAAGGCCTGCGTGCTGCATGTTAACCAGCATGCAGACGCCAAGCGCGTGTGGTCTCATTTTCTGGATTCAGGTCATGCGGGTGCCGAACCTGCATTCCTGGCATTCACCTCGGCCCATGAATTGACGCACTGCCTGATGTCGGAAAAAGGAAAACGTGTAGCCGCCAAGCAGGCACTGCAAGAACACCTAGGCGTTCAGTTCAAGAACAATGTTCATTTTGAAGAGACACTGGCCGATCTGGTGGGTCTGGCTTATGTTCAGAAAGTGATGCCAGAGCACTTTGAGGTGGTGTATCAACGTGTGAAGTCGATTCGCACCGACTTTTCGAAACGAGACCCAGAGCACGACAGCTCGCGTGCCTTGAATACACACACCATCGCTTTCGCTGATCAAATGTTCAGCAAAACAGACACCCTCCGTTTGGCAGACGCTGGTAGCCGGTAAAAAAATCACCCGTGAATCGGATCGTATGAAAGCACGATCTGCAAAAGCATGGTTAAATTCAAACGATCGTTTGAATAATCAAATTGCACAATTCACAGGTGACCCTTTTGAACAGCTTCCAATCCGTGTTTCGCCCCAATCTGTTTGCAGGACAAACCGTACTGGTCACTGGTGGGGGCTCGGGCATTGGCCGCTGCACCGCGCATGAATTGGCCAGCCTGGGTGCGGACCTGGCCTTGGTCGGTCGAAAAATGGAAAAGCTTGAAACCGTGAAAGCGGAAATCGAGCAAACCTGCACAGTCAAAATTTCGTTACACAGCTGCGATATTCGTGAAGAGGAACGGGTAAAAGAGACTGTAGCCGATGTGTTGGCAACCCACGGCAAAATCAATCACCTGATCAACAACGCAGGCGGGCAATTTCCCTCGCCGCTAAACATGATCAGTGGCAAGGGGTTCGAAACTGTGGTTCGTAACAACCTTACCGGTGGCTTTCTCATGGCCCGTGAGGTATTCAACCAGTACATGATGTTGCACTTGGGCGAGTCCGACATGTCCATCACCAACATCATTGCTGACATGTGGAACGGCATGCCCGGCATGGGCCACTCCGGCGCAGCGCGCGCCGGCATGCTGAACTTCTCGGAAACTGCATCCAATGAATGGGCACCCGTACGCGTGAATGCGGTTGCACCGGGCTTCATCGCATCAAGTGGCATGGACACTTACCCCGAGCCCATGAAACAAACCATCATGCAGCTGGACAAAACCATCCCACTGCAACGCCTGGGGCTGGAAGCCGAGGTGTCAGGCGCATTGGTGTTTTTGTGCAGCCCTGCGGCCTCATTCATCTCGGGTTCCTGCATTCGAATCGACGGCGCAGCCCCCAACGCGCGCCGCATTTGGCAAGTGGGCACCGGCAAACCCAACCCGGCTTTCAACAGCTTTCATTTGGGTGGAGTGCCTGAAGTAATTCAGCGCCGCGATGCCGCACGGGCGGCTGCAAAAAGCAAATAAAAATACAACCAGGCACGCGGCTTGACTTGATCAAGCCCCGCGTTCAAAATCAAACAAACGTTTGATTTTTTAACTGACATTTAAAGCCCACACAATGCCTATTCTAGAAAGCGCTGTAGCCGCCACTTCCAGTGAATTTGAACTGAACAAAGCCAATATGGAAGCGGCCCTGAATGAGCTAAGGGCACTTGAAAAACGCACCCGTGATGCCTCAGCCAAAGCCGCACCATCGTTTGCAAAGCGCGGGCAGTTGCTGCCTCGCGACCGGGTTGCGCTACTGCTCGACTCGGGCTCCCCATTTCTGGAACTCAGCACCCTCGCTGGTTACATGCAAGATGGCCAAAAGGCCGACAAAAGCATTCCCGGCGGCGGCATCATTGCCGGGCTGGGCTATGTGGCCAACACCTTGTGCATGGTGGTGGCCAGCGATTCAGGCATCGAGGCCGGTGCGCTTCAGGCCATGGGCATTGAAAAAATGCAAAGGGCCCAAGACATCGCCCTGGAAAACAAACTGCCCTTCATCAACCTCGGCGAATCCGCCGGGGCCAATTTGTTGAAGTACAAAGTCGAGCACTTCATATTGGGCGGCGGTAACTTCTATCGCTTGGCCAAACTCAGCGCTGCTGGCTTGCCGGTGGTCAATGTGCTGCACGGTTCATCCACAGCGGGTGGTGCCTACATTCCGGGCTTAAGCGATGTCGTCATTATGGTGCGCGAACGTGCACGCGCATTTCTGGCTGGCCCACCCCTGCTGAAAGCAGCCACGGGCGAGATTGCCACCGATGAAGAACTGGGTGGTGCCGACATGCACTGCTCGGTTTCAGGCCTGGGTGACTACATCGCCGACGATGACCGCCACGCCATTGCACTGGCCCGCGAGGTGATGGAAAAGATCGACTGGAACAGCAGCAACCGGAATGTGATACCGATGTTGAATGCCCAGGCGCCAGCACCTCGCTACCCGGCCGAAGAACTGCTGGGCATCATGCCCGCCGATATCAAAACGCCGGTGGACATGCGCGAAGTCATCGCCCGCATCGTCGACGACTCCGACTTCCTCGAATTCAAAGCCAACTACGGCCCAGCCACACTGTGCGGATACGCCAAGCTGATGGGTGTTTCCATCGGCATCATCAGTAACCTGGGGCCGATCGACACGGCTGGTGCCACCAAAGCCACGCACTTTATTCAAAGTTGCTGCCAAACCAAAACCCCAATCATTTACCTGCAAAACACAACCGGTTACATGGTGGGCAAAGAAGCCGAGCAAGGAGGCATCATCAAGCATGGCTCAAAAATGATTCAGGCCGTGAGCAACGCCACCGTGCCACAAATCACTTTGCTGTGCGGTGCCAGTTTTGGTGCAGGTAACTATGGCATGTGCGGCAGGGCGTTTGGTCCACGTTTCGTGTTTGCATGGCCCAACAGCAAAACTGCGGTCATGGGTGCAGAACAAGCAGCTGGCACCATGGCCACCGTGATGCAGGCCAGCGCCGCACGAAAAGGCATGGAAGTACCAGAGTTCATGCTGGAAAACATGAAAAAACAAATCATCGACACGTTTGAATCACAAACTAGCGCATTCCACACCAGCGGATTGTTGCTCGACGACGGCGTGATCGATCCAAGAGACACCCGGCAGGTGTTGGCGCTAGCGCTAATTGCCTGCCTGCAACAAGAGCGCAGTGTGCAACCCATGCAATTTGGCGTGGCGCGACCGTAAAGAATAGACTCAACCCGGAAATGCAAAAAGGCACCCCGAAGGGTGCCTTTTCACTTTGCCTGGGGGTCGGAGCCCCAGGCAATACTACAAAGCTTAGATGGGCAGGCTGTCTGTGGGCAGCGCGCTGGTCAATGCATCCAGTGGGCTTGCGCCTGAGGAGATTGGCAGGCTGGAGGGATCCAGCAAGCTTGTCAATGAGTCCAGAGGCGTGCCTGTGGATGGGAAGCTTGGCAAGCCACCACCTGCACCGCCACCTGCTGCCAGGTCGGTGAGTACGCTAGGGTCCAGCAGTGAAGTTACCATGTCCAACGGCGTGCCTGTTTCGGGGATGCCGGGCAAACCGCCGCCACCACCTGCACCTGCCAAGGCGTCTGTCAGAATGGCTGGGTCGAGCAATTCAGTGACCATATCCAGTGGCGTACCAGTGCTTGGCAAACCAGGCAAACCGCCGCCACCGCCACCAGCCAATGCATCAGTCAGAATGCTGGGGTCGAGCAAGGCTGTAACCTGGTCCAGGGGTGTACCTGTTTCAGGGAAGCTTGGCAAACCGCCGCCGCCTGCGCCACCCAAGGCGTCAGTTACAGGGCCAAGCACTGCGTCCAACGGTGTACCTGTGGGGCCACCAGCACCACCTCCGTCACCGCCGGGCAGCGGCAAGCCACCGGACAGCGCAGCAATCAGTGGATCGGTCACTGGTGTCAGTGCGTCGAAAGCTTGGTTCAGGCCATCGGCCAAAGGCTGGGAAACCATGGGCAGTGCATCAGTTGCAGTGGCCAAGCCATCAAACAAGGGCGCGGCTGCGTCAAAACCTTGGGTCAGACCATCGTTCAGTGGGCCCAGGGCTGGTGCAAGCGCTCCAACTGCCTGAGACAGGCCATCGGCCAGCTGGGGTGTCACCATGCTCAAGCCGCCACCCAGTTGTTCTGCGACCACGCGCAGATTAACTGGCAAAGTGTCAGCAGCGGCTGTCACCAAACCATCTTCATTGCCCGCCAACACATCGACCACAGGTGAAAGCGCTTCTTCAACAGCTTCGGTGATAGGTGTTACGTTTTGATCCAGAGAGTCGGTCACTGGGGCCAAGCCTGTCAGTGCATCACTCAAGGTGTCGTTCACAGGTGTAAGCGCTGGCTCGAGTGCATCCGTGATGGGTGCTGTTTCTTCCAGCACTGGATCGAGTGCTTCAGTCACGGGTGCCAAAGCACCTACTGGCGCATCAACCACTGTTGTTACAGGGGACAGGGCATCCAGAGTCTCTTCGAGTGCGGGGGAGGCAGGGCCGGCTGCATCGGTAACGGGCTCGAGTGCGCCTGCGGCTGCTTCGCCAGAGCCACCACCTGAAGAACCACCGCCGGATCCGCCATCGCTGTCATCGCTTCCCAACACGAATGCAGCACCAGCTGCTGCTGCCAATGGACCAGCCAAACCGCCTGCGGCCAAACCTGCACCAAACAAACCAAACATACCGCCTGCGCCTGTTACAGCTACAGTTTCACCTTCAGTCAGCAATTCGAATTCGCCTTCGGCCACTTCAAATTCAGCGCCGTTTTCGCCTTCTTTCAGCGTAGCTACTGCGTTGGACTGCAGAATACCCTCAGTGGCTTGCTGGCCATCTGCACCCGGGAATTCAATGTAGGCAGAGCCCTCGGCACTGGTGGTGACGGTGTCACCCGCAGAAATAATGTCGCCTTCTTTCAGAAGGACTTGTTCACCGTCGGGACGGGTTACAGAAACCTCTCCCAACACGCTTTTGATAATTCCAGTGATATTAGCCACAGTGCATTCTCCGACAATGGTGTGTTCATTTAAAAATTCGGCAAAAGTTTCGCCTTGTGAGAGTTTTACCGGCCGTAATCAGGAAATGGATGTGAATATTTCCTAATAATTAACAATCTTTAACATTATTTGTAAGTTTTATACTTACAAATCCTGATTTGCCGCATGTAAAGCACTCTCAGAGGAACGCCGATCGAATCTAATTGTTTGTAATTCAGGCGTTTAGTGTAACTCTTTCGGGGGGTAATTTGCTCACCAAGCCAGTTGGCGAATGGCCAGTTCTTTCATGATTTCCTCCGCGCCACCGCCAATGCACATCACTTTTACTTCGCGATAGATGCGCTCGGTCGAGCTTCCGCGCATAAAACCCATACCCCCCAAAATTTGCACCGCCTCGTTGGCGCAGTGCTGCAAAGTTTGAGTGGCCTGGTTTTTCAGCAAACAAATATCAGCCACCAGTTCTTCGTTGATATCGCCTTTGTCGATGCGCGCAATCGTTTCATCGAACCAGGCCTCCGTTGCACGGATTTTCATGCGCATGTCGGCCAGTTTGTGGGCAATCACCTGGTGATCCATCAAACGCTTGCCAAAGGTGTGGCGGTTCTGGGCCCAGTCCAGTGCCTCGTTCAAACACACGCGCGAGAAACCGACGCAGGCGCCCGCCAGCATCAGACGTTCGGTGTTGAAGTTTTCCATGATGATGCGAAAACCTTTGCCTTCTTTACCGACCAGGTAGGTGGCAGGTACTTCCACATTGTCGAAGTAAATGCTGGCGGTGTCGCTCATCCACCAACCAGTTTTTTTAAGCGGGCTGCGTGTCAGGCCTTTGGCGTTGCCAGGCACCATGAGAACGGAAATACCGCGCGCACCGGGTTCGCCAGTACGAACTGCTACGGTGAGCCAATCAGCACGCACGCCGCTGGTGATGAATACCTTTTCACCATTGATACGGTAATGAGGCACGCCATCTTTTTGAAACAGGTCGGCTTTGGTTTTGAGGTTGGCCACGTCGGACCCACCCGAGGGTTCGGTAATGGCCAGCGCGCTGATGGCTTCACCTTTCAATACCGCAGGGGCGATTAGTTGGACCAGCGCTTCACTGCCATGATTCAACAACGGAGGTAAACCGATGTTGTGGCTGAACAAACCTGCCAACAGACCTCCGCTGCCTGCGGAGCACACCAGGTTGGACAGCTTCAAACGATCGGCCAAGGTGCATTCGAATCCTCCCACTTCTTCCGGGTAACCCAGGCCAAGCAAGCCGAGCTCACCCGCCTGACGGTAAAGCTCGCGCGGGAATTCCCCAGCCTCGTCCCAGTCATTGATGTGGGGCTTGATCTGCTCATTCACAAATCGCTCCACCGAGCGGAAAAAGTCTTCCATGGATCGTGTCTCCTCCAGCCGGGCTGTGTGTTGTTTATTGGATCTGACCAAGCTGGACCATGGCTTGTTTCTGCTTCATTTGGTCACCCACCTTGATGTGCACCTGCTCCACAATTGCAGCGGATTTGGCGGTAATGCGGTGTTCCATTTTCATGGCTTCCAAACACACCAACACGGTGCCAGCCTCAACCTGCTGACCGGGTTGAACCAGCACCTGTGTCACTTTGCCGTTCATCGGGCTGCTGACAAGGGCTTGAAACACACCTTCCGCCAAAGCAGAGGCACTCAGCAGAGTTTCATCCTCCACATGCAATGCCTGTGGGTTTAGCCACTGTTGAACCCACACGCCGGTGTTGGATCGGGTGACTGTGTATTGCGCGGATTGCCCTTGTACCATCGCCTCGATGGTGAAAATGCCTTGCTGCGCCACGGCGCAATGCCATTGTTCAAGCATCACTGCTTCACCAGCAAGCCCATCGATTGCATAGCCGTTGGCATTGTTACTACTTACTTTCAAATTCAGGGTGTTGCCCTGTGCCTTGAGTTTCAGCGGCTGCGGCAGCGCACGTGTGCTTGAAAAGCCGGCCAAGGGTGCAGGCCATGCGCAGCGCTCATGGCGTGGTGCATAGGCAAGGAACACTGCGGCTACAGCGCACTCTGCCTGGAAATGTTGGGGCTTGAGCAATTCATCAGCATGCTGGGCCAAAAAGCCCGTACCAAAATCTCCACCCTGGAACACGGGGTGACTGGAAATTCGTTGCAAGTAGTGCGCGTTGTGCTCAAAGCCAATGAGCACCGTTCGCTTCAGCGAGTCAGCCAGCTTTTCGCAGGCAGCAAGGCGGTTATCGCCGTGCACAATGACCTTCGCCAAAAGGCTGTCGTACCAGGGGCTGACCTCTCCACCCGCTTGCAGGGCGTGGTCGCAGCGGCTGTTCGCATCAGGACTCCAGGTCAGCACTGGCCCGGTTTGCGGCATGAAGTCGCGCGCAGGGTCTTCGGCACACAGGCGGCCTTGAATAGCATGGCCGTTGAACACAATTTGTTCTTGTTGCAAGGTGAGGTGTTCGCCTGACGCAATTCGCAATTGCCATTGCACCAGATCAACGCCGGTGATTGCTTCCGTAACGCCATGCTCCACTTGCAAGCGGGTGTTCATTTCAATGAAGTAAAAATCACCGTTTGAATCCAGCAAAAATTCAACCGTGCCCGCACCCACATAGTGGGTGGCATGCACCAGTTTTAATGCGGCTTCACCCATGCGTGCACGCAGCTCCGCGTCCACCGCTGGGCTGGGTGCTTCTTCCACAATTTTTTGGTGGCGGCGTTGAACGGAGCAATCGCGCTCGCCCAAATGCACCGCGTGATCGTGGGTATCGGCCAGCACCTGAATTTCAATGTGGCGCGGGTTGATGATGGCTTTTTCAAGCATGACCCGGTCGTCATTGAATGCATTCTTCGCCTCAAGTTGGGCGGAGTGGAGTTGCGATGCAAATTCGGATTCAGTCATCACCAAACGCATGCCACGTCCGCCACCGCCTGCCAACGCTTTGATCATCACTGGGTAGCCAATGCGCTGCGCCGCAGCCATCAGGTCGCTTACGCTTGCGTTGGGCTCACTAAAGCCAGGAATACAAGGCAAACCAGCCTGTTGGGCAATTTCTTTCGCACGGGCCTTGTCGGCCATATCAGCGATCGCCTGTGGCGTGGGGCCCACCAGGGTAATTCCCGCGTCCACGCAGGCTTGTGCAAAGGCAGGGCTTTCCGATACAAAACCATAGCCAGGGTGAATGGCATCTGCACCGGCTTTCAGCGCTGTTTCTATCAGTTTGTCGATGCGCAAATACGATTCAAGCGAGGGTGCCGGGCCAATGCAATAGGCTTCGTCAGCCTCTTGCACATGCATGGCTTTTTTGTCGGCCTCGGAATAGACAGCGACTGTTGCAATACCCATGGGCTTGGCTGCGCGCAATATTCTGCGCGCGATTTCATTGCGGTTGGCAATGAGCAGTTTTTTGATCCTAGGCATTCTTTTTCTTGCCCGGCAAAATACCCATGAATTTGCAGATGATGCCCAGCATGACTTCGTCTGCACCGCCACCAATCGAAATCAGTCGGCCATCGCGATACAACTGCGACGCTGGGTTCTCCCAGGTAAAACCCATGCCGCCCCAGAATTGCAAACACTTGTCAGCGACTTCGCGCACCAAGCGACCACTCTTCAGTTTGCACATGCTGGCCAGCTCGGTGACTTCCCCACCAGCCACGTATTCTTCAGTGGCCTGCCACACCAAGGCACGCAAGGCCTCAATTTCAGTTTTCAATTCAGCCAATGTGAAATGCACCACCTGTTGATCGAGCACGGTGCTGCCGAACAAGTTGCGTTGGCGGGTGTAGTTGATGGTTTCGTTCAGCACATGCATCATGCCTTCGATGCTGTTGGCGGCACCCCACAGGCGCTCTTCCTGAAACTGGATCATTTGGTACATGAAGCCTGCGCCTTCCATACCAATCAAGTTGCGCTGTGGTACACGCACATTGTCAAAGTGAATAAGACCCGTGTCGGATGCCCACATGCCGATTTTGTGAATCTTCTTCTCAATCGTAATGCCCGGTGTTTTCATGGGCACAATGATCAGTGATTTGTTCTGATGGGGCTTGCCTTCGCTGGTGTTGGCCAACAGGCAAATCCAGTCGGCTTGCAAACTGTTGGTAATCCACATTTTGCTGCCGTTGATGATGTAGTCGCTGCCATCTTTTTTTGCAGTGGTTTTGACACCTGCGACATCCGACCCTGCGCCGGGCTCTGAAACACCAATACAAGCCACCATGTCGCCAGCAATGGCGGGGGCCAAAAATTCACGACGCAGTTCGTCGCTGCCAAACCGCGCCAAGGCGGGTGTGGCCATGTCGGTCTGAACGCCGATTGCCATGGGCACACCGCCACAATGGATTTTTCCCAAAGCTTGCGCCGCCACCACGGAATAGCTGTAGTCCAAACCCATGCCGCCAAACTCTTCTGGTTTGGTCAGTCCCAGCAAGCCAAGATTACCCATCTTTTTGAACAGCTCATGGGCGGGAAACATTTGTTCCTTTTCCCAAGTGGCCACGTGTGGATTAATTTCATTCTCCACAAAGCGTTCGATGGTGCGTTGTAGTTCTTTGTGTTCCTGGCTTAGTCTCACTCCGGTCTCCCCCGAATTCATAAATCAAACGTTTGTTTGAATTATTGACCGTTTACCGAAACCTGTCAAATCAACATGTAACAATCAGGATAAAAAGCGGATTGCTGTGCTATCAAGTTGCAAAACTAAAGGGCACTACAGGGCAAGCGGTCAAGCTCGGAGGATAAATCAAGCCCGGAAATTAACTTTAATCGTCCTGCCCGTGAAAAAAGAGTCTCTTTCGGAGAGGCAGAGAACCCGGAGGGCAACGCAAGCGATAGGAAATTGGGCGTCTCTGTTAATTCAATGACATGCACTTGGCGACCCAACCCACCCTGCAATCGCATCGACACAGTTGTTGAATTCTCATGCAAGGCAATTGAATTGACTACAAGACTAGACGAAGGGTTGAGTGTGCGCCGGCAATTCTGAATAAAGTCAGAACTCAAGAGTGGTCCAACCAGCCCTTCTTGATCGAATCCATCAACAAAAATCCAATCAAAAGTGCGGTTACAGGCTTTTATATACTCATCTCCACAGCCACACACAACGGTCAGCCTCGGATGAGTCTTCGGAAAATAAAAATGGGACACTGCCGTGTCAATCACATCTGGGCAAATTTCAACCACAGTGACATGCCAGCTTGGAAAGTTTCGAAGAATAAACCGCGGAACCACGCCGGCACCAAGGCCAATAAGCAATATATTGCGAGCGCCAGAGAAGCAATCATCCAGAAGCAAGGTGCTCAAGGCGGCCCTCAAATAAGGAACTGCCGGAACATGTGGCGCTTCGAGACAAATATGCCCTTGCACCACCCCTGTGGAACGAGAGCACAAGTATCTAAGTCCCTCGTAATCAACAACTTCGAAAGCCCCCATTTAAACTCCCGAGTCAAACCGCACTAAATTCTGCATCGGTCTGCGGGATCGTCCTGAAATTTTCCCATATAGCTTGCAGCATCTTCGGGGCGCTCATCAACGCCGTAAAACACCAACTTCAACTCGACACGTCGGCTTTCATCTTTCGTGTCTTTCATATCATTGAAAGCAACACCGCCAGCGAGGAACAATCGCTTCACCTGCACCCGTTGAAAAGGTGTCAACGCCACATTGAACTCTGGTACGCCTCCCAACAAAAGGCACATCAGATATTCTGATCGTCGAAGACTCAGATTCAAGTTGTACAAATAAGAACCGTCGGTATCAGTAAATCCCTCAATGATGACTTGCTTTAACCAACGCTTTCCCATGGGCGTTTCGGCAGTATCCAGAATCAGGGGAACCAAATCAGCCAGCATTTCAGAGGTAAACTCGCTTGGGCGATACTGGTCGGTATCGTATCTCCCAGCCTCACCAAAATTGATGCGGTTCAGTCTGCAATCAACATTCAGGTCGGAACGCCCAGACTCCTTTGAGCGTTGCGCAAGGTATTCACACACATCTTCAGTCGCGGCAACCCGCTGATCTTCAAGTTCAACCCTTTCATCAACTTCAGAGCTCTTTTCAAGAATATCCTCGGTCTTTTTAACAATCGCGCTTAAAGCAACAACCATCACAACCAGGAAAAGAATCATTAAAGCAGTCATCAAATCGGCGTAAGAAATCCAGAAAGGCCTCTCACCCTCCTCACGCAAACTGTCAGTGTCGGTTCCGCTTAATCTCATGACTGCTCCTGACGACTGACCGCAACATGATTCGCAGACGCAGATCCATTGCTCGCTCGCACAATTTTGCTCGCAATGTCTGCATTACTTACCTTTGTAGAATTAATCCTGCTTTCAATTTTCCGGGTCATTTCCTCCACTGGCTCCCTGAGGTGTCGGATCAAGGTTTGCTCAAGATGCGCATTGGACTTTCTGGTAACGTCAGTCATGGCCTCAAACATCGCTGTACGAATCAACTCTGCGAATCTTTCTTGCGACAGCTTGGACTCATTGGCAACCAAAGCAAGAGACTCCGTAATCGCATTCCTGAATCCGTCCGCTTGATTCTCAAAACCTCTTGTCTGGTGGGCGATTGCTGCCAGGTACTCTTGCTCAACTCCGCTGTCAAACAATGAATCAACCACTGAGTTAAGTTCGTCCAGCGCACTTACGCATTTGCGATACTGGAGCTTTTCCATGTGCGTAATGACCATGGCCACTGTGATCGCAAGTGCAGATGCATAAAATGCGTCCCGCACCCCGGACAAAAGCAAATTTACGCTTTGCGCCATTGTGTCTGGCGAACTGGAATCAAAGTTGCTCAAACCAAACAACAAACCAGAGAAGGTTCCAATAATCCCCACCCCAGTCAATATACCGGGAAGGTGTTTGAAGTAATGAGCCCTCAACGGCCCCTCAATTACTGCTGAAACACTGAAGTAAGCTCGGGCCGGCACCGTCAAACGCGCCCGCTTTTCAATTTTCCCACCCGAATCGAGATGCTGGACGTGCAGTGTTTTGGAGAACTCCGCCCACAACCTGTCCAGTCCCGACTCCCGAAACACACGACTTGCTCCAATCTTGCGAAGATCTGCGTCACCCTCCTTCATGGACGCCAGCGTGCCTGATATTCGTCTCAATGTTCTATCCAGGCCTTGAGACGGTTTGAAGTAGTCAATGTAAAAAGTGTAAGAAAAGTAGAGCAGGAAAATGACAACCAATGCTGGCGGAACCAGTTGAAGAAAGTTGGTGTAAGTTGTTTCCACTGGTGTACCCCTAATCCTATTGAAGAAAAATTTGATCACTTCCAGTGCTTGAGTACAGCCCGAGAGTCTCATAGTTCCAGAATCTTGTGGGTACAGCAGAAAAACCTGGAGGAACCAAAGTAAATCCGGACTACACATACCTCCTGTTAGTGAATCATTCTTAACCAAAACAGGACTAGTCAAATGAGCAACTCTTGGAGTCACGGATACTATGCAGATGAAGGCTACGAATATGGATATCACACCGAAACATCCCCGTCTTATCTCCAATGGATGTGCACCCTTCAGGGAATAGATGCGCCCAAAGACAACTTCACCTATCTGGATCTGGGTTGTGGACAGGGATTAAGTTTGATCTTTCATGCGGCACTTCATCCTGACAGTCAGTTTATCGGCGTTGACTTCATGCCAAGGCACATTGCACATGCCAGATCCCTCGCCAAACGTTTGGCCCTGCGCAACATCACTTTCATCGAAGCCGACTTCCTCGATCTCGCAAAATGGCCCGACAAGATTGGCGAAGTTGACTATGCAGTGGCACATGGAATCAGCACCTGGGTTTCAAAAGAAGTTCGGAAAGGAATGTGGAGCCTGGTTTCAAAAGTTCTCAAACCCGGCGGCATCGTCTACAACAGCTACAACACCTACCCGGGCTGGCATTCTGCCTCGCCGTTTCAACACCTGGTCATTCAACTGAACAACCACATGCGAGGCAAAGCAGCCATCGACCTCGCAATCAAAAAAATGAGCGCATTAAAAGACGCCAATGCCGTGTTGTTTGAAATGCTGCCTTCCCTTGATATGAGAATAGATGGCATGTCGCGCTCGGATCCCGCCTATCTTGTTCAGGAGTACAACAACACTGCATGGCAACCGCTGTATGTTGCGGAAATACTCCAGGAAATCAGCGAATATAAACTGGATTACTTTGGTACCGCCAACGTGGTTCAACTGTTCGACGCCTCTTACCCTCCCTCTCTACTTGAGGTGATCAACCAGGAATCCAGTTTGCACATGCGGGAGACCATTCGGGACTTCGCCATCGGCCAGTCATTCAGGCGCGACCTTTATGCAAAAGGCTCATTGGCCTTGGGCAAGGCTTTGCAAATCAATCGATTGGGGGAGCAAGCCTTGATCAGCACCCAAACCGAACTGATTGACAATGAAAACGCAGTTGAAATGGTTTATGAAAACCTGACCGTCACATTCGATAAAGCAACGCTGCAGGGAGTGATTGATGCCTTTGGTGAAAAAGGTGCAACTGTGAATGATGTACAAAAAGTGTTGCCCCAATTCAGCGTTCAGGAAGTTGCAGAAATCGCAACCTATTTGATTCATGATGGCAAGCTCGGTATCAAGACCGGGCACTGCGTGGACAAGTTAAAGAAAATAAATCATGAACTGGCGCACGCTCATCTCGATGGAGGTCCCTACAACTACTTGGCATTTGCGAGAACCAATCGGGTAATTCGCCTGAGAAATGCAGACATGATGTTGCTTTCACATCACTTACAAGGTGTGCAGAATCAAGATCTGGACAAAAAATTGCAAGAAACAATGACGATTCTAAACAAACGATTTTGTATAGAGGGTCGTGAAATTACAAACCCGCAAGAGTCGCTGGAACAAGCCAAGTTGCATGCCAACCACTTTCTGGATGTTGTGCTTCCCGCACTTGTTTCCCAAGAAGTAATCTGAAAGATTCCGCACCCACCAACAGCGATTTGTAAATGCAAGGTTGGTGAGGCCAATGGTCTGCATAAAGAAAAACCCGCGCTAGGTTTAACGCGGGTTTTTCTAATAATATGCCCTGACCATTTAAATCTTACCGGTCGTACAAATTTTTCAGCAGGGCGGGCATGGTGGCTTCAAAAAAGTTGGAACGCTTTTTGTTGCTTGACTCAAGCTGAGCAGAAAGCACATCTTGTTTAAACTCGCTGGGTACAATTTTGTCTTCAAGTTGTGCCATAAACTGCAACACTTTGTTTGCGTCCTGCTTGGAAATCGAGATCGATTTCTGTCCATTGTTGTATGCATCAAGCATGCGCTGAACAATCTCGCCACCAGGCACATCACTCAAAACGAAGCCTGCTTTTTCAAGCAAGGCCTTCGCTTTCTCAAACACTTTTACCTCGATAGGGCCGAGTTTGTAGTCACCTTTCTCTGAGCTGAAGCCCTGCATGGCGGCGCGTATTGAATTGACTCCACGCTCGAAATCACTAAACCATTTCATGACCGCATCGGCGTAATCCACATCGTAATCAAACAGTATGCCGCCGATCTCAGCCATCAAATGTGCATATCTGGCAGAGTCGCCAGCGATGATTGCTGCATAGGCCGAATCAATAAGACCTGGTTGAGATTCGAAAACTGGCAAACCCTCCGGCCCCTGCTCCTCAATCAACTCAGGATCAAACGCAGGCTTTGGAGGCGGATCCGAGCGAGGAGGGGGATCTGTACGCGGAGGCCCCCCTTTGCCACTTGGACCATGCATCCCTGACATGTAAACATATCGACGATGTAAAGCAAACATAATCGTCCTCCGATTAAGTACGGGCGCCAGAGAGCGTGGCGCTGGCCGAATCATTGGTATGACTGATTTCAGAGGTAAGTGCCTGGTAATTTTGTTCGAAGAGATCGGCAAAAGCCTGAAACTCGGCGGCATCAACGCCCAAAGCCGCCTCTCCAACCTCACCTGCGGATTTGAACACCTGCAATATTCCGCCACCGACCACACCTGACATGTTTTCCATGACAGGCTCGGCCTTTCCTCGACCAGCCATGGAGAAACCCGCGACAAACCCCAAACCTGCGCCAGCAGCTGTCATGGTGAGTGCCACGATGGCACCGTTTAATTTTTCATTGGCCGACTTGATCTTGAATTCAAAAGCACCGGTTTGAGTGTCAATACGGTGCAACTCAAGTTTCAACCCTTTTTGTCTTGCACTTTCAAAAAGAGCAATGAACATTGCATTTTCAGGACTGGAAAGAAAACCAATCGCCTTTGCATCCCGATAGGAAATAACTCCAGCATCAATATACTTTTGCACCGTAGGAGGCACTGGCCCATCAGGTATATCGTCCTCTTCATCAAGCGTAATCAAGCCAGAACCTGAACTTTCACCAACACTGGAAACCATAATAATTCCTCCTTTAAACCAAGTTCATTTTTTCGATTTGCTTCACGTAATCGCTGATCAATTTCTTGAATGAGATCGCATCTTCTCTGGAGAGATCCAGACCTTGAACAACCAAATCAATAAATGCCATCAATTTGTCAATTGAAACTTGCGATGTTGACACCTGGTACTTGAGCACCCCGTTGGTCAACTCACCTGCATTCATACCAGCCAATGAAGTCATGTCCGCGGCAAAAACAATCTTGCGCATGTTCTCGGTGACAAAGTTTTTGAGAGCCAACAAGAAATCATCAATGGCCTTTGCAGACACATCCACGGCTTTAACAACTGCACCCGACACGCCAGCACCTTGACCCGCTGCCACATTTGCAGCGCTGGTTCCGCGGAGCATCTGTACAAATTTGCTGCCGACGTCTGCCATTACTCGACCCAGTGCTGCTGCGCCCATGGCAGTGAGCACCATGATTGCAACCACAACCACCGCCATGATGATTGCCGCTGCCCACACAGGAAGGCCCATATCTTTCAGAACATTAAAGATCTCTTTGAATGCCTGACCAACCAGGGACTCGTTGCCTGTCGCATTGGCAATCATGGGCTCCAGAAACATCGCAACCGCAATAACCAACATGGCCACAGCAAAGGGCGTTGGATTGATCAACACCATGATGGCAGACAGGATGAGGGCAAAAACACCCAGAATTTTCAGAAATATTTTCAGGCCCTTCATCCGCTCTTGCTTTTTCAGCTGCTCCAGATTCTTCTCCAGAACCTCCATCATGTGGGCGGCTTTGTTTTTATCGCCGTCTGAAAGGACTTCGAAAAAATTTTTCATGGCCTCCCTGTTGTTTTCCATCATCCACAGCATGATGCGAAGAATTTTGGCAGCGTACTCCTCGGAGCCAACCTCACCTGTTGCTCCCACTTCATCAGTGGAATCAATTGAACCATCAAACTCCAAACCTGAAGGACCGACCCCAGCAGTTGCTGTCATTCGAATCTCCTTAGCCGCGCGCGGCGTCTGTACTCACCTGAGCAAGCATTGAAATCAATGTTTGAGCGATGCGGTTGATTACACCGAGTCGGTCACGTGCCTCAGAGGCCTTTGATTCATAAAGCGCCTTATTGGTATCGTCTTTGTTCGCTGCAGCCAGTGTGGCCATGTCGGTGTAAAACACATCGTCGGCCTTGGCCACATCGGCAAAATAATCGGTTCCAATTCTTACCCTGTCCATCGGACTAACATCACCGTCCAACGCAGTGGCTGCTTTGGTTGCAATTTCCGAACGGGCGTTAAAGTAACCAAGCAGTGGATCATCAGCAATTTTTATGTCAATTTCCTCGGCACTCAACCCTTGTTCGGCATAAAGTTCCCGAAGTTCCGCCTCGCGTCGTGTGGCAAGTTCTTTAAACAAATCTGCTTCAGCTCTCAACGTGGTTGGGTCCAGCGCCTTCAAATCAGCAAAGTTGATTTTTTCCAGGTCTTCCATATTCATCGTGCCAAGGCTGCCCTCGGAATACTTCAGCTTGTCGGCAACATCCGTCAGATAGCTGACCCTGTTCAAATGCATGGTCCGCTCGCTACTACCATCAGCATACGAATCTGCCATTTGCTGTTCGTGGGCTGCAGTAAACCTCAGTCGGCTTTCCAAACTCAGATTAGGGTTGGCAGTTAAAGCTTCATGCTTTTGCGCCAGTGGGGAGCCTTCCGTAGTAACCCCAATGTCCTTGAGATCACTCAGTAACTCACTCAAAGCATTTGGATCTGTCTGTGAGGCACTCATGCACACATCCAAACGTGCTTGCAGATCATTGATCTGAGCACTTACTTTCTTTAATTGTGCCGGCGTGATTGCGCCAACCTGTCCCAGAAACTGAACCTTCAACTCGAGCAAGCGAAGCTGTTGGCCCGGGGAAATATTTCCGGAATTTTGAAGTGACTCCAGGTGTTCAATTTCATCAAGCGTTGCTTGCTGTGAATCCGACCAACCTCGAGCAGGTGGGGTTTGAGTGGCGTTATCGAAAGAAGTGTCGATATCTTCTGCCAAGGGATTGCCCGAATCAGCACCCAAAGGACTGGGCTGAGAATCCGGGGGTGTATTCGGTATTGCCATGATTTATTCTCACAAAAATCGAATAAAAAAACGCCCCGCAGTGATTCGGGGCGCTGCGAGTGTAATTACTTGTTGCCAGCCTGCTGCGCGCCTTGATTAAAGCTTGAGTTGGTTGCAGCAACGGAACCCACGGTGATCACCGTCTCCGTCATAATGCCTTGAGCCTTGAATGCGCCGGCCAGCGTACCTTTCTTTGCAGATTTCACGGCCGCCTTGGCCCCGCCAGCCAAAACCGCGTCTGCTGTTTTACCAAAGCCTGCACTTGATGCAATGATGTAAGCCATAACTTTCTCCAGAAAATAATTAAAAATGACCTTGGATCAACTACCTTGAGTGGATTGAAACGCCTGATTCACTTGCTCGTCGGTCAGCACCTTCATGCCGATAAACTGAGCCTGAAACAATCGATCTTTCGCCCAGTCGGGCAGGTCATCCCAACTCTCAATTCTTCCACCTTCCCCCCCATCGGCAGTAACTGCTGCAGGGGTTGCTCCCACGCCTTCAGCTGGCATTTTCACCTCCCTTCACTTGTTGACAATACTCTTCAAAGGCTCAGAAACATCCTTCACCAAATTGGCTGCCTGGTTCCACAACACAGACATGACCGTGGTCTCCGCCTGCAACATGAAAACGTCTTGCATATTTCCACCAAAGTTAGGATCCTCGATACGCTCGATGATCCGCTGCATTCTTCCATCAGCCAGTTTGGCCACTGCTTGCGAGGGTCCGTAGATAGTCGACATAATTGTTATTGCTGCTTGTAAATTTGTTCAAAAGACTCGGAGAGTTTTCCACCCACCTTCCCACTCAACTGAAGTTCAACAGAATGCATGGCACTCACGTGAGACGCTTCAATCAACTTAACCAGTTCATCACTCCTATCAAACTTACGCATTTCTTTTGTAACGTCCACTCGGCTTTGTTGGTGAGCGTCTTCTGCCTTTTGAACCAGGGTTGTCAGTACATTACTTTGTGATGCACTTTCCGACTCCACCAACTTCTGAAAAATCTTTCCATTCTCAAGGCTGAAACTATTGGGGCCCTTGCCTCCAGTTCCAGATACCAGTCCTGTCATTGCGCTCAATTCTTGCATGTGATTTGCACCTCAAAATTTTTGCCGAACTGCTGACCCAATCTACTTGCCACGAGCTTCTGGAGAATCGAGATATGCTGAACTGGCAGCGGTTGCTCTACAACCACATGCAACAACACAACATTTGAACTCAGTTTTACTTCGACTTTGGCAGATCCAAAATCATCGGACTTGATGTAAAACTGCTCTTCCAACTCCACATTTTTTTTATTGCCTTCCTGTTTATTAAGTGAAGAATTGGAGTTCAAAGTTCCCTCAAAATCAGTACTTTGCGAAACTGCCTGTTCATCCAACAACATTGAGAAAAATGTATTCTCAAGATCATGTTTCTCAACCATCGATTTCTGTCCTGTGCCTGCCTTTGAGATTCCATTTTTCGAGAACTCAGGCTTAAGCATCCGCTCACTCCACTCGATTCCCTGTTCTCTTCGTGTTTGTCTGTTTCGATTGGGATCTGGTGATGCTGAAGCAGGTGAGGTTTCACTAAACACTTTAATCATCCAGATTCCCCAATTTAAGTTCTTGTAAAAACCGGCTCAGAAACTCGGTGTGCATTGACGTATTGACCAACTCCCAACCCGAGTCAACAGTCACCCGGCATCCACAGCATGGCTCTAGAAACGCCTCCAGTTGATAACCGCGGCCTAGCGACTTCTGGCGATTAATTCTCTCGATGCCTCGAACGAAACTGGTGCGATCCAATGGCAAAGATTCCGAGACCATGAACAGTTGTTGACCGCTTACGATTCCATTCACTTTTTCAGTACCCAACATCCAGGAGTCGATCTGGGCAAGTTCGACAATGTCATCAGTACCAATCTCCGGATCATTTTTTTGAAGCATCACTTCACCTCTGCGTCAGCTGCCTTAGTGTGATAGCTGCTTTTAAGTGCAGAATTAACTTGCAGCACCAATTGGGAAAATGTTTTCTCGTTCTGTCTACCCAAAAAAATCATTCCTCGCTGAATAAATCCTCGAAGATTCATGCAATAAATTTGGGTTCCTTTTACCACCGGACTCATCGACTCAAACAGCCTGCTCAGCTTGTTGGCCGATCCCACACCGGTAGATCCGGACAAACCAACCAGTTCCAGCAGTACCTTTGCCGATTCGGGTACTTTTTCAACACCAGCTTTGAGGCAAACGGTTTTGATCCGATCCAGGTCAGCAACGCTGGTGCTGATCAGATCAATCTGTCGAATTCGTGACTGAATGAAGTGCTGACGTTGGGCAGTTAGCTCCAGCGGATACTGCGTGCGCTCCCGATCTGACAACAGTAACCACTGCTCCCTGAGAACCTTCAGTTTCACCAAAAGACGATTTGGATCGCTGGCAATGAGGCGCGAGAGAAACCCGTAGATCTCCAGAGAGCCCAGGTCTTCATTTTTAGTCAGCATTCTGTTTGCAGCCATCAACTGCCGATGGCCAATTTTCAATGGCCCCGATGCCATGGTGGTTACTGCCATCGTGATTAGAAAATCATCTAACGATTGATTGTGTGCCGCAAGAATCTGATCTCGTTTTGTCTTGATCTGCGAAAGGGTTTCAGGGCCAATCGCGTAGCGCTCCGCATCAAGCAAAGTGATTTGCAGCAGCAGAAATTTAAGGGCTGTTTTTTGATCGGGCGATACCGTACCCAGTTCATCAATAATACTGGTGGTGTGCTGCTCAGTAGCAGCAATCAAGGAATGTATACAAAGCTCAAGAAACTTTTCGTCACCCGTGGTCAACGACTTGAATTGATCCCTGAACTTTCTGGTTAATTTTTCATCATCAAGTTCACGTCCTTTCAAGGAGAAAGACGCGGCCTGTTCTGCACTCGATATCTGCAATTCAGCAACCGGACGAATTGCACTGGCATGCAAGGCTGCGCCAGATGGCATCGATTCATTCAGCTTTGCCTGGTGTTTAACCGACTTGGACTGGATTGCCTGCTTTAACAGATGCCGTAGAGCCCCGCTTCGCTGCGCCTCGGCGGCATCGACCAGTGGATTGGATTGCCCCTGAGGCAAAGGCCTGATGTGACCAATGTCTACGCTCATTTTACTGCCTCAAGGAAATGGACTGTTGTGGCAAGCGGCCTAGGTTCAACGATGGCGTCATTTTGAGATTCTCATCATTCTCGAGTCGGAAATTTTCCTTAATCGTGTCGATGGCGCGTTTTGTTGAACTTCTCCCATCGGGTGGTAGCTCGATGACGCGAGGCGTGATCAGGAATAACCTCACCATGGTTTGCTTTTGCTTTTCGGTGTAAGAAAATGCCTTTCCAATGAAGGGCAGGTCACCAAGCAAAGGCACCTTGTAGTTGTTGGAATTTTCACTATCCCGGTTGTAGCCACCGATTAACAAGGCTTTCTCAACATTGACCACGGCCTGGGTACTCAACACTGTGTTTCTGACAGTAGGTGAACCCTCACCTGCCTGAGTCAAACTTCCGTCTTGAATGTCTACCCGCAGGAATATTTCCTCTCCGCTGTCTTTCCTGACAAGCCTCGGGGTGACTTGCAGAAGGCTGCCTGCCGTGACCGGCACAATTTGCGCAACACGCTCGCCAGTCACCCTCAAATACTGAGTTTCCGACAGATCAATAAATGCAGGGATGTTGTCTTGAGTCACGATGTTTGGCCTTGCCAACACCTTGGCATTCTGATCTGCGATCAAAGCGCGAATTCTTGCGAGAAAACGCCCAGGGTCTACCACCGAACTCGCACCGCTGTAGAGCGATACGGTTCCAAGCTGAATGTTTTCGCCCGGAAAATCATACTGAACACCACCAGCGCGAAGTCCAAACTCCATACCGAGTTCATCCAGCGTCGCTTTATCAACCTCGACCAGCATGGCTTCTACTTCCACCATGGCGATAGGCGCATCGAGCTGCTCGATTAGTTTTCGATAGTACTCATATCGAGATCTGGTATCACGTATGACTATTGAGTTTGTTCTTGGATCTGCCGTCACGGAAAACGGGCTTATTTTTGAATCCTCTTTTTGCGCTTTCGAGGGAATATCAGTGCGCCTGGTGGATGTCTGATTCTCAACAAAATCCTGTTGACCAATAGACCCTGCTGGCTTTAATGGATCCAGGTGGGTTGTTCGATTGACTGGTGTAGGTACCGTGGTTCCAACCGAAGAATGATTCTTTAAGCCCAGCAGTTCCAGCAACACTGTAAGCGCGCCTTTTGATACAAAAGTTCGATCCCTCAAATTGATCTCTCTGTCCTCAACTGAAGCATGCTTTAGCGTAAAAACCATCAGATCAGGCTCATCCTGCCCAGGCTCTGGTCGCTCTCGGCCAAAGGCGGATTCAAGTAGTTTCAGATAAGCCAGTGGGCCTGATGCGATCAGTTCATCATGTTTCTCGTTGTACACCACACTGAATTGTGGGTAATGAAGGCCTGAGTTTTTGAGAAGATCTTCCCAATCTGTCAAAGGGGGAAAATCACCGACATAGATTTTTCTGGTTTTCCAGTCCTTGGCCCGATACAGATACACCGAGGAACCATTTTGAAACCAGTTCATCTGATAGGCTGCTGTGAAGTAACCCATCACATCTTCCACAGAACTCACTTTGAATCGACCGCTAACTGGCGTGGAAGGAAGATCCGAAGTAATCAGTTCTCTTCCAAAGAGCCCCAGCAAATACGATATGACGCGTGACGGCCGCTCATCCTTGGCGATGTAAATAACAGGTTCTGTTTTTTGGGCTGTGTTCGCATACGCTGGCAATGTGAACACAGCCATCAAGAAAGCGATCAATATTGCTCTAAGTTGAATCATGACTGACCTTGCTTTAAAGTTGCTTGGGCATCGAAATAGCCTTTAAGCGATAGAAGTTCTTGCCCCAAAATTGCAAGCCAGTTCTCGACTGAAACATCGATATACGACTCACCGGCAGAGTCAACAACCAGCCGATCTGGTGCAACGGTGGAGTCGGGAATAACCTGCCACTTGCTCAATTTCAGTAAAGAAGAAAACTTCTCTGCAATCAAGGTCTCTACCAGCTCAACTTGCCCAGGATGGACTCGAAGGGTAAAACTGGATCGTGACTGGATTTTCCCGAGAAGTAATTCAATCAAAGCGTTGAGCCTGGTTTTCTCGGGAGCCTCTTTGATGAACTGCGCAATGGCCATTCGACTCACCTCCATACATGCCATGGCTGAGTTGGTCTCAAGCTCTATGCGTCTTTTTTCGAATAGGTTTAAGAACTGTTGCAGATCATTCTGGCCACGTTTTGCGACGTCTTCTATGACCTCGGTTCTCTGGGTTTCAATCTCCAATTTCGCGCGATCCCTCATCTCCTGGATATGACGATGCGCTGTTGCGACCAGCGTTTGATAATCAGAAACCTGATCCATCAGCGAACCCTTAATCCAGTTTCCAGTGAACTGAAAATCAACCGGAACATCGATCTCGCGAAGTAAGCCAAGCATGGTGTCTATGCCTCATTCAAATCAAGCAAGGGAATCTCAAACTGCTGAACAAAATTTCCGATAATTTTCTCAATCGCGGGATCAATCCAGGATTCAAATTCCTGAAGAAGATCATCTCTGGACAACAACGGAACTTCATGAATATAGGCAGCGACCTGATCTGAAACACCAAGCAACCAGCGTTGATAGAAAACCGGAGAAAATTTTCGAAGATACAAACCGAGAACAATCAATATGGCCTGATTGATTTTCACAGCCTCACTTTGTACTCGCTGCAACGAAGTCACAATATTGATTCGAATGGTTTCCAGCCCAGGAGACAGTGTTCGGAAAGTAGAAATCAAGTCACGAATAACTTCGGTATTGTGCACACCATGCAACTGCTCCCAGTCACTGGGTCTTGCTGTCAAGATAGAGTCATCCAGAACCAAGCAGGCGAACTGCGAAAGCTCACTTTCCATCTCAACGTGATCAACCAAACCCAGCATTACACGAGTGGGTGCAGCAGTCATTTGGCCATCTGGTAAGCAAGAGAGATTCATTAATCGTCGAATCTTGATGATTACCGAAGGCTCATGCCTGTCTGCCCACACGATACCTTGGGCCTTCAGCCATTTGATTTTGTCTGGATGCATGCCTTCACATGGGTTGGTCCACCAACGCCACCACTGTGCAGCGATGTTTTCGTCATCAATCATCGACAGAACCTCGCTTGAAGACATGCAAAAACTTTGGCCAGTTTTTCTGATCTGCCACAGAAAGGTAAACGGCGCCCATCGACAAAAGCCACAAGCCGATGAGTGTGTAGATCACCATGAGAAAAGCCACGCGGTCCTCTGGCATCAAAGCCATCGGGCCATACCAGATCAGGGGCAATCCCTTTTCAAGGTACTCATTGGAGGGAATTGCGACAATTGAAATTCGTTCGGCATTTCCACCACCAACACCCGGAATACTGCTGCTGACCAGCTCACGGATTTTGGAAATGTATGCCTGAAACGGCGAGTCTGTTTTGTGCTTTACAAAAACAGCCACCGACGATGGGATCAACTGCTCGCCGGGTGCCGGGCGCTCTGGCAGGACCAAGTGGACCCTGGCGGAAATCACGCCATCAATGGTGAGAAGCGTTTGCTCCAACTCTTGTGAAAGGGCAAACAGGTAGCGTGCCTTCTCCTCGAGTGGAGAACTAATCATGCTGTCCTTCTTGAATATCTCACCAATGGTGCCTCGTTTGCTTTTTGGCAAACCTCGAGCTTTCAGGACCAGAAGCGCATCACCGGACATACGCTGGGGAACACTGATTGAGATACCGTTCTTGCCTTGTTCTTTCTGGGCAGGAATACCCGAGTCAAGAAGGACCGCGTAGATTTCGTTTGCATCTGCCTCATTGAGATCCTGGAACAGGGCAATTCGAGACCCGCATGCCTGCAAGGTAACAGCCGCCATAATCATCACAAGGAGTTTAATCAGATTGAGCCTCATGGGCGCCCCCTGGTCAACGATCCCAACTCTTCGCCAAATTCTGTTGCTCGCTGAGATGCGTAATTGGTTTGCATGAAATAGGTGTCCCCATCCACTTCGAGTCTCAATATGGACTCGGTTAGATTGAACAGATGGTCACCGTTGGACTGAATTTCCTGGCTGTTTAGCTTGGCTGCAACGGCCATGCCTTCAATGATCTGATCCAGTCCGTGAACATCATTCAGAAGTGCTGCACCAATTTCCCCTCGTTCAGGCCCGGGCGATTTTGTTGTATTCATTCCGGGTTGAGTTGGGCTTGAAGCAACGCGCATGCCTTCCAGCAATCGAGCAAAGTGGGATTGATCTGCGGTACTTGCCACCGACGCCCTTGAGGATGAAAGAACAAACGGCAGTTGCGAAGGTATGTGAAGATCATTCATCTTGTTCTCAAATAGAAGTACTCGTGTTCTAAGTGAGAAAAAAGAGTCTGTTAGTTCCGTGGCTTTGACAAAGAGAAAACCAGTTTGAAAACCGCTGCTGCCAGTTCCAGGTGTGGGCGCTGAATGTATTCATCTTCATCGCAGTCGGAATAGATCATTCGGGCTAACCGTACATTCTCAACGACAGGAATTTTGTGCTTGGCAGCAAGCTCCCGAATGAGTTTTGCGTCTTCATCAGCGCCAATGGCGAGAACATAAGGTAAATCGTGCACGCCTGGCTCGTAGTCAAGTGCAACAGCAAGGTGGGTGGGGTTTGTCACCACCACTTTGGCATTTGGAACCCGCTGTAGCGAGGCATTCAATAATCGCCGATGCCCCTGTTTGATATAGCGCTTAACCTCTGGATTACCGTGAATTTCCTTGTTCTCATCCTTGACTTCGTTTTTACTCATGCGCATTTGCTTGAGATGATCAAAGTACGTTGCAATCCAATCAATTGCAGAAAGACTGATAAACAAACCCAGAATGATTGTGACCGCCTGCTGCAACAGATCCCACATGAGAGTGAGCATGACATCCAAACCAGCCCTATAGCTGTAGACGATGTCCTCGAGATTGAATATGGCAACGTAGTAAATGACGACTGCAAGCAATATGCTTTTAACAACTGAAATCACCAGTTGAACCAACGATTTTTTTGAAAACATATTCTTGATCGTTGGAATTGGATTCAGCTTTTTAAATGACGGCATAGCCGCTTCAGGAGCAATCACCAAACCGGTTTGAGCCCAGGTACCAATAATTCCGACAAGAACTGCTACTGCAACGATTGGCATTACGATTTCAAGAAAAAGATTGATCGCGAGATTGGAGATTTCTGAATTGAGCGTGAATTTTCGGGAGAATCCGGCAGCGATTGTTGAGTCAATTAATTCAAGAAACCCATTGAAGTAATGAACCATGACTGAAAACAACAACATGTAAATGAAAGTCAGCCGAAAAAGTGTCAAGACATCTTTACTAACCGCTACCTGACCTTTCTTTTTACTGTCTTCTTTCTTTTTTTCTGTGGGTAACTCGGTTTTTTCTCCACTCATGGCACCAGCCCCAACAATGTGGACAGCGTTGTTGAGTAATCACCAAAGATTCTAAATATCTCCTCTTCTGCAAATTCAAGCACCAGGATCAAACCAGCGATTCCAAAGACAGACCTAAGCCCAAACTGCAAGCTGTAAACCTGCATCTGCGGCGTGAAACTTGAAAGAATTTCCATGGCAAATTCTACGAGCATGATAATAATCAGAATTGGTCCCGATAGAAGAACGGCAAAGGCCAGATAATCAACAACCAACTGCACCAATGCGACTACCCAGGTATCAAAATTTCCGACTTGAATGAGCCCGGGAGGAAAAGTGGCATAGCTGTACAAAAGATGTTGTGTAATGGCATGAAGACCCGGCCCCGCAAAAATGAGTGCCGTGAAAAGCAAACCAAAGAGATTCTCAATGGGAAGTTGTTCCCCGGAATCCTGCCCGTTTGCCTGAGCTGCAAAGGTCGCACCGCGATACACATCGATCAAGGCCCCAAAAGCCATAAAAATGTAATAAGGAAGTGCGATCGTCAGTCCCAACAAAGTGCCCAGCATCACTTCGGTTACCAACGTAAACACCACGAAGTCTTGGGTTGCGGGATGAGGAAAACTGGATGCAAAGGCGATTTGAACCGGGAGCAAAACAATCGCGATACCAATTGCACTTTTAATCAAGCCACTATTGCTACCCTTTCCAAGCAAGGGCATGAAGGCAACAAACAGCAATGTTCTTGGCAAGTAGTAGGCCAACAGGGCAAGGAAAGCACGAACGGAGTCGGTGTTTGTTGCAAGCAAATCAACCATAGGCAGCAGACATCGAAATGATTTCAAAGATCTGATTGGTGTATTGCATCATCATCCCCGCGATCCAGGGACCCAACATGATTAAACACGCCACACATGCGACCAACTTGATACCAAATGGCAGTGCCTGATCCTGCAACTGAAAAATTGCCTGCAAGAACCCCAAGATGAAACCGAGTACGACCGTTATACCTACTACAGGAAGGGAAACCAGCAAAGAAATCCAGAGCGCCTGACTCACAAAATTGGTAATCAATTGTCAGACTCCGTAGGATGAAATCAAACCCGAAAACACTTTTGCCCAGCCTTCAACGGCTACAAAAAGCAGAATTTTTGCTGGAACTGTCAGTGACATGGGCGACACCATCATCATTCCGAGCGCCATCAATGCACTGGAAACTGCAAGATCAATAATCACAAACGGGAGGTAGAGGTAAAGTCCAAGCCTGAAAGCTTCCGACAATTCGGAGGCGACAAACGCCGGCAACACCACGGTAAGGTCATTTCGATCCAACTCAGGCGCCTGATACTTCTCGGAAATTCGCAACGAGGTTTGGTAGAAACTGTCGTGATAGTCCGGATTTGTGTGCTTCAACATGAACACTTTAAAGGGTGGAATGGCTGACCCGATTGCTGAAATCATTTCCGTACCGTTCCCTGGCAAATTGCCTTCTGGAGCAAACTTCTGACTGGCATCCTGTAGAACGGGTCCCATCACCAGCAGTGTGATCACCATCGAGATGCCATAGAGCACCATGTTCGAGGGCACCTGTTGAACACCAATTGCATTGCGTAGTATCAGCAGTACGGCGGATATCTTCAGAAAAGAGGTTGCGGTAACTGCCACCAAAGGCACCAAAGAAAGCGAAGCAACCGTAACAATTAACGATATTGGATTAATCGTCTCTGGACCCATTGCTTATCCTTCGTGTGACTTGAACCATTAAGACTTCCTTGAAGCGCACCAACTCACCTTCCAAAATTGGCACGCCACGCACTGCCAACTTGACCATGGGCAAAGTGTGGGATTGAAGTTCAATCAAACTTCCATCCTGAATATTGCAAAGCTCGTTGAAGTCAACTTGTGTTACGCCCGCGATTACCTCAAGAACCACGTCTTCGGGGCCGCTCACGCCTTCGACGATTCGCTGGCTGGACAACAAAGAGGGCGAAGCCGCATTCGATTCATACTCAGGATCAGAGTCGCTGTGCAGACTTTCTGAAAGCAAGTTATCCCCATCGGCATCAAATGATTGTTCAACCCGTTCCCACGACGTATTTCCAATGTGAATTTTGGCGTCTTTGTCTGTCATTGTGAAATTTACCTCTCTTGTCCATTGAACCGTGCTTGTAGAGCTGCTGATCATTTTCGCTCTCAGTTCAACCAGCCCTTCTCGTCTTCTACGCTGCTGCAAGTACAACAGGTCGCCCGCAGAGACAGAGGAGATTTCCGACAACTTCCAGGCGGTCTTGCTGAGCAGTAAATTGAGTCTTAATTCATAGAAGATTGATTGCCCCAGCCACAGGCAGTTTTTTCTGTAGTCTGTACTGTAGGCACGAAGAACCAGTTCCGCCCGGTTTAAGGCTGAACTGCTTCCGAAAGCGATCAATTGCGTAGACTTCTCGTCATTGATATACAGCGCGTCCTCGACTGGGTTTTCAATTTCCGGGCAAGGGGATCGGCTGATGCCCCGGGGAATCCAGTCAAAAAAGTCAAACAGCTCGATCAACGAGTATTCAATGAAACCAATAATTTCAGGAGCATGGTCGACAGCCCATCTTGATAGCTCAGGCGTAATCAAATGCGCACTCGATTTCCAGACCCAGTCTGGATGTACAGCAAGAATAAATGACTGTTGCTGGGCGTCTTCAATCTCAAGCAGCAGGTAATCCCTCAGGGACAAAGACAAGCTCATGCCCTCGGCACGACGGATTTCATTTGATCTGAGCTTGGGATGATCCAGTCGGTACAACTGCTGCCGGATATTCAATGCAGGGCAGGAGATTACTTGGTTCCTGGGCAGTGACGACAAAGACATTAATTCGGATGTTGACCAGAACTCCAATACCTCGGCGTCATCGAATTGATCGTCCAGGAACTCACCAGCTTCAGGAATATCACCAAGTTCATTCATCATGTCCAATCCAGCTTGAGATATTCCTCAACCTTAATGCTTGCTTTTTCCAGTTCTTTGTACTTTGTTTTTTCAGCAATCCAATCCACTCTACTTTGTTGGATTTGATCACCAAGCACATCACCCTCACGGGTCATCTGGTTTCTTTTCCAGTCAAAGGTGTTCTCACTGTCTTTCAATTCAAGAAATTCCCGAATGTTTGTCTGCCCACCCTTGAGTTTTTCAAGCTTTGCACGACGTGTTTGAACATGGTTTTCTTGAATGGCAATCAGGTCTCGCTGTAGTTGCTGCTGGGCGGTCAATTGTTGCTTGAGCTTGTTCTCCGACTCAGCCACCATCGCCGCTTGCCTCCGGACCCGAATACTGCGAATTCTCAATACGGTTTGTAGCTGAAAGTGAGTTTGCTTCATCAAATCAAGCCCTCTCAGTCAAGCTTTGAAAAGACGATACGATTCTCGCAAGGCCCTTGAAGGTCTCCTGCGTTGGCGAGTTTTCGTTTCGACCCTGCCGCATCCAGTCCTTGAGATTGGGCACAACCCGAAGTGCCTCATCCACGATCGGATCTGTTCCCGCCTGATATTCATTGAGCCGAACCAGTAACTCCATTTCCTGATGAATCGACAAGATGCGCCGAACGGCCTGGGATAACTTGACATGCTCGGGAGAAACAATATGATCCATCACCCGTGAAAGGCTACGCAGGGGATCAACCGCTGGAAAATGAGCTGACTCCACATATTTCTGGCTGAGCAGAATATGCGCGTCAAGCAGGCTTTTGGCCTCGCTGGCCAGCGGATCGTCTTCAAACTTTTCAGATTCCATCAGGACCGTGAATATCGCGGTAATGGAACCTTGGTTTGTCCTTCCAGCCCGTTCTACAAGTTGGGGAAGCAAACTGTACACAGATGGAGTAAACCCAGCTGAAGTTGCGGGTTCTCCTACCATCAATCCAATTTCACGCTGAGCCCTTGCAAGACGGGTGATTGAGTCGACCAGAAGTAACACCGATTTTCCCTGATCGCGAAAATGTTCAGCAATGGTCATGGCGGTAAATGCTGACCTGACTCGCTCTGTTGGCGATCGATCTGACGTTGCGCAAACAAAAACACTTTTGGATCGGATCTCGGTGCTTATCTCACGGTCCATGAATTCACGCAGCTCTCGGCCCCGTTCGCCCACCAGCGCAAACACAACAATATCCGCGTCTACGCCACGAGCGATCTGTGACAGAAGCGTGGTTTTTCCGCAGCCAGGCGGTGCAAATACGCCCACCCTTTGCCCGACACCAATGCTGTTGAGCCCATCGATGACTCGTACACCAGTCTCCAGGTGACGGCAAACAGGTGGGCGCTCTGCTGCCAGCGGCGCTTGTCGCATTACCGGAACCGAATCTGAAGAGAAAGAAAGTGCCCAAGTTGAGCGATCCGCCGGATGGAGCATGTTCCTGCCCATGCCATCAAGAACCTGGCCAACTATCCCGGCGTGGCTTTCGATGCAATGTCGACGCCCAAACGGTGTCACCTTGGATCCTAGGCGCACGCCATCAACAGAATCTAGGCAAGCGATTGTGGCCTCGTTGCCACTGAAAGCAACAACTTCGCCCAGCACGGTTTTTCCGTTTTCGCAGGAGATCTCACACATTTCTCCCCGAGTGATATCTGGCAGTGTTGCGCGCAGTGTATTCATCACGATTTCATGTACGTGACCAACACGTGTGACCGGGTCCAGCGTTTGAATTCTTGCCTTAAATCGCGCCAGAGGATCTGGTGTGCCGGGTGTGCAACTCGACAAATCAATCAACTCATTCATGGCTGTCATAGTGGCAACTCATAACGGGTGCTTCCGACAAACACAAGACCACTTTCAGACACCTGATCCAAGACAACGCCTTGATAACTGGCTCCTACAAAAAGCCTGGTTCCATCGCGCAACATCAAAGCAGGCTGGGCTCCCAACAACACGCCGGCGACTTCAATGTCATCGACAGCTTTCTGCTCATCGGTCAGGCTCAAAGTGGCAATGATTTCTATCTGCCGGCCATGGTCGGACGATATCCGTTTGATGAGCGACTCAAAAATTTGCAACTGCATTCTGCTCATGGAGCCCCTTGCACTCACCCGAACCTTCTCGTATTCAATATTCACGTCGAAGTCACTTAATTTCTGCTCCCCTTTGAATTGCAAGAGCTGAAGTTGAACAACCCTGAGCAACTGGTCGGCCACAGGTGGTGCAGGAGGAGGTGGTATCGCCTTTGGATTTTCTATCAAGTTGGCAGCGGGGAATGCTTGAGATTCCGAGAAGTTCGCTGAACCAAAGAAGAGAATGACGGTGGTCGCCATCAGGCCAAACAGGCAAGAGATTGCCATCACAGTCCCTGGCCCGATTGAACGAACCAACTCCAGTGCACCTCCGAAGAAACGGGCTCCATTGTTCGTAAACTTCGACCACAAAAGACCTGATTCGCTGTTCGCAGTGATCGTAAACTGAACTTGGCGGCAGGTTATCGTCATCGACTGACCTGCGTAAATTACCCGGCTTGGCGTTTTGCCGGCTTGGCCCAAGAAGCGAACATCACTTGAGATTTCCTCGAAGGTAATCCTGTTGCCATGTACACGAAGCTTCAGGCACTGATCAGGAATTCCGTCATCACAAAGAAAAACCTCGGAGTTCGCATTTCCTCCAAGTGTCACAATGCCATGATTGAATTTCCACTTGGCACCTGCATGCAAGCCAGAGGTTACTTCAACATTCAATGCAAGCATCTTTAGGCCTCTCTAGTGTCGTGATTGATGCTTATTAGTGAATCGTCGTACTCAATAGACTTCAGCAACTTAATTCCATAGCGATTCGAAATTTCCTGATACGAAAGAACAGGCACTGCGCTTAGCCTGTCCTGGATCAGCATCCTGACATGTGCCCTGCAATCCATTGATGTGATTAGCAGAGGCAACTTTTCGAAATGATAGAACTCGCTGTATTGCACTTCGATCATGTCGACCATCAAGTTCAGGGACGATGCATCTGCATCAATGAATGTTCGACTGCCATCACTTCGTATGCTTTCGCGGATTGACTGCTCAAAGTCTGGCGACAAGGTACAAATGCTGAAGGTTTTGTCCACACAATGCTGAAAACTTATTTGTTCAAACAGCCCCTTGCGCACCTGCTCTGCAATCACAAGGACATCTCGCTCTCTTTGGGCCCAGTCAATAAGACAATTTAGAACCGTTCGAATGTTTTTGACTGAAACCCGCTCAATCAGCAGTTTCTGGAAAACTTCTGTGACCTTGGACAGCGGTAGTACCCGCTCCAATTCCTTGAGTTGCTCACCATTCTTGTCGGACAGTCTTGCGACATGTCTTTGAAAGTCATTCAGATTGAAATAATCGACCGATCTTGAAACAAAAAGACCAATGATCAAGTTGCTCCATCTCTTCTCAAAGCAACAGTAGGAAATATTGTTTTTATCCAGACTATTTTTGTTGACGGGCTCGGTCAGGTAGAAATCTCTGCCCAAGATGGGATCGCGTTCTCGGACAACATCGATTCCCAAACTCTCCAGTCGAGAGGGCTCGCAAAATACTGCAATTCTTCGATCAGACGGATCAATCTCAAGCATGGGTACGCCGAAGACATGAAATTCAATCTGCGGGGCGGCATGCTCGCTAAAATCAATGGTGGGATAAAGCGCGCCAGATTCTTCGATTAACTGGTTACGTGATGCCTTGCAGATCGACCGAAACATTTGTTTCAGATTCGGCTCAAGGCTTCCAGGAATCTTGACCTCCATCGGCAAGAATGTTTTTGTCAGCGTGATGTCTTCCATATCCTTGCCGATTGCTGCCGCATTTAACGCATCGTCAATGTGCTGCGCCTGAGGCTCGATGTCGTTCTTCTTGTTGCCCTTGTCTACAAAAAACGACTTGCCGAGCAAAAGTGCAGATGCCACAAGAAACACCACAGCAGGCATGCCTGGAACCAAGGCGAAGCATGCACAAAAAAGGCCGCTGATTTGTAATGCACGGGCATTGGATGTGAGATCGAGGATCATGTCTTGGGCGGTGCTTGATCCATCGGCTTCGCCTTTTGTAACCCTGGTCACAATCAAACCCGCTGCGACAGAAGTTAGCAACGATGGGATGATTCCAATGAGTCCATCACCCACTGTCAACACTGAATAGATCGAACCTGCCTGGGACAGGGTCATGTCTTTTTGCAACATGCCTATTGCGATCCCACCGATCAGGTTGATCGCTGTAATGATCAAGCCCGCGATCGCGTCATTTTTTACAAATTTGATTGCGCCATCCATGGCCCCAAATAACTGCGACTCTTTCTCGAGCATGGCTCTCTTTTGCTTGCCTTCAGCTTGCGTGATGTTGCCCGCGCGAAGGTCGCTGTCAATCGACATTTGTTTACCCGGCATACCATCGAGCGAGAATCGGGCGGCCACCTCGGCCACTCGCTCAGATCCTTTCGTTACTACGAGAAAGTTCACGATGGCCAGAATCAAAAACATGATCAGACCGACGGTGACATTGCCCCCAATCACAAATTCTCCAAATGTCTGGATGATGTGACCGGCGTCCGCCTCCAACAGAATTTGTCTTGTTGTGGAAATGGTAAGAGCCAACCTGAAGAGCGTGGTCATCAGGAGAATGGCGGGAAAAGATGAAAACTTGAGGGGAGTTTCAAGCAACATCGCACTGACTACGAGCACGATGGTGGCGCTGATATTGACGGCGATCAGAATATCCAGAAGTACGGGGCTAAGGGGAATAACCATCATGACGATGATTACCAGAACAAAGCATGCACCCACCAACTCCGATCGGTTTGACGCCAGGCGGGCAAACTCATTAATTGAAGAAAGTAACTTTTTTGTTTGCACGCCTGTCACCGATTAGATTACTGCTGACTACTGTATGTGTTGCTCCCAAGAAGATGGTTCCGAGTTTTCGCTCAATGCGATTGAAAATTGAGGCTTTACGACATTAACCGTTGCTTCGTTGCAGTTGCTGAATCAAAAGGTTAATCATATTGAGGTGCGAGCCCAAACCATTGCCCACTTGGGGATGCCCGTGAAACAAACTGTCGCCAACTGGTATCACTGGAACACCCTGCTGATGCGGCCACCCAGAACCATCGCCAATGTACAAATGTGGAGCCCAGAGAAACGGTGGGTCTACCCTGCATTCGGAGTGATGCACCAAGGCGCCCGAAGCCAGCACCTTCACTATGATTTTCCACCTTGGGTCGGACAGCTTTGACAAGTTATCCCTTACCTGATCAAAGGAAAGCGGTTCCCTGATTTCGTCTTGAAGCAGCCAAGCGTCATCCTGCCTTAACCCAAAAAAGGCGATCCATTCTCCTGAGCTCAAATGCGTGGGCCATACATAAATCCAATTGTCGTGATTAATCGTACGAATTTTTTCGATCAAAACAGGACCCAGGTGCCGGGGAATGCCTCGAATTTTCAACATCCAGCTGGAGAGCGGCACACCGTTCAAAGTTGGTCGACAGTCCCCGTTGTCGTAAACCGAAACCGCCAGGTTGCGCGCATCGCTGGGGGCTATTGCGACGGGATTTACGCCAAAGGCGCAATAACCTTGAACAGTTTCCAGATCTGAACTGCACAAGACCACCTCGCACTCTTTTTTCAGTTGACCTTTTGCCCGCCATCGCCCACCTGTTGCATCGAATACGAGATCTGGCTGAAGCTGCAACAACAGGTTCTCAGTTTTTTCATTTGAGTAGACAAGCTGACAATCAAGACTTTGTGCGAGTGACAACAGATAACCTTCCAGTTCGCGAAGTGTCCATGGCAGATACTCGCCCAGAGGAGCCACAGAATTGATTCCTGAAGGGTGATTAAAAAACATGAATTCGCTGACAGGAATGTTGATAGGCCAACTTCTTGTGAAAGCAGTGCCCTGACCTTCGCTGTTGACTCTGTTTTCCAGAACATGAAGCACAATGCGGGGGCCAAATAATTTTTTCAAGGCCACAGCCAGCATAAGTCCCACTGGCCCCCCACCAACGATCACAAAGCGCTCGCTGTTGCGGGGTAGCTGTTGCCTCAGTTCAAGGCGCGTGTTGGTGGAAATAGCCGTGTTTTGAAGGCAGGCAGGTACTACCGGTGTTTGCCGGGAATTTGACCCCAGCACGGCCCATTCATCGGCACTTAACAGATAGTTGCGGCCGACTGACAGGGCATACAGCCACCCCTGCATGGCAGAGTTCAGACCGACTGCTTGATGTATCGCCAACCAATCGGTAAGCACTTGATTTGCCAGCATGTGCGGACCCAGTCAAGAAAAATGCGGACCTGAGAAGACAGTTCGCTAATCTACTGATGTCTTGTGTGGCAAAAACCGGCGGCAAGTTCCAGACAGCGGATTACCGGCTGGCAATCCATTGTCTGGAGGTGTTACACGTTGAAGTATTGGCTCTGGGGATGACTAAAATAAAATCCGCTGACACTGGCCGCAGGCATCATCGCAAAGTTCTCGGTCAGTGACATCCCGATTTCGCCACAGTTCATGACCTCGAACATGGCTTTCTTGATGGTGTGTTCTGGGCAGGCGGGGTAACCAGGGGCAGGACGAATACCCTGATACTTCTCTGCAATGAGTTCTTCATTGCTCAAAGTTTCATCGGCTACATAACCCCAAAGGTCTTTTCGCACACGCTGGTGCATGCACTCCGCAAAGGCTTCAGCCATTCGGTCTGCGATGGCCTTGAACATAATGGAGCTGTAGTCGTCATGGGCTGCCTGGAATTGCGATTCCTTTTTTTCAACCCCTATGCCTGCGGTAACCGCAAAGAGACCGATATAGTCTTGTTTCACACCCTTGGGGGCGATGTAATCGGCCAGTGATTTGTTGAACACGCCTTCTCGCTTCACACCCAGCTGGCGTCCGGGATTGTACGTGAACAAAACTTGGGCTCGGGTGTCGTCGGTGTACACCTCGATGGTGTCATCATCAATGGTATTGGCCGGGTAAAACGCCACCGCCGCGTTGGCTTGCAACCAGCGGCCTTCAATGCATTTTTTCAACATGGCTTGGCCGTCTTCAAACACTTTGCGGGCGGCTTCGCCCACCAGTTCGTCTTCCAGCACACGGGGATAGCCGCCATGTAAATCCCAGGTTTGGAAAAACGGCGTCCAGTCAATGTACTGGGCGATATCAGCCAAATCGTAATTCTTGAAGTAGCGTTTGCCGATGAACTTGGGCTTCGGTGGTGTGTAATCAATCCAATTCAGTTTTGGCTTGTTGGCACGCGCCTCCTCGATACTGAGTACCGGCGCTGCCTTTTTGTTGGCATGCTGTTCGCGTACACGTTCGTATTCAGTTTTCAATTCGGCTTTGAACGTGTCGGCCGATTCATCCGACAACAAATTCGAGGCCACACCCACAGAACGGCTGGCGTCTGAAACGTAGACAGTGGGGCCATCGTAATGCGGTGCAATTTTCACGGCAGTGTGCACGCGGCTGGTGGTGGCGCCACCGATGAGCAAGGGAATACCACGGTCGCGGAAATAGGGGTCGCGTTGCATTTCAGAAGCCACATAGGCCATTTCTTCAAGCGACGGTGTAATAAGGCCCGACAGCCCAATGATATCGGCATTGATTTCTTTGGCTTTGGCGAGAATTTGCTCGGCCGGCACCATCACGCCCATGTTCTCGACTTCAAAGTTGTTGCACTGAAGAACAACGGTCACGATGTTTTTACCAATGTCGTGCACATCGCCTTTCACGGTGGCAATCAAAATTTTGCCCTTGGCTTTGGCGTCGCCACCGGCGGCCACCAGCTGCTTTTTCTCTTCCTCAATGTAAGGAATAAGGTGCGCCACCGCCTGCTTCATGACGCGGGCGCTTTTGACCACTTGCGGCAGGAACATTTTGCCGGCACCAAACAGGTCGCCGACGACGTTCATGCCATCCATCAAGGGGCCCTCAATCACATTGATCGGGCGGCCGCCATTGGCTGCAATTTCAGCGCGACATTCTTCGGTGTCTTCAACAATGAAGTTGGTAATGCCGTGCACCAGTGCATGGGCCAAGCGCTTTTGCACTGGCTGGTTGCGCCACTCCAGATTTTCTTCGAGCTTCTTGCCACCCGCCTTCAAGGTGCCGGCGAATTCGATCATTCGCTCGGTGGCCGATTTGCCAAAATCGGGGTCGTTGGCAGGCAAGTTGGGCTGACGATTCAGCACAATGTCTTCCACGCGGGCTTTAAGCTCGGGTTCCAGTTCATCGTAAACGCCCATCATGCCAGCGTTCACAATGCCCATGGTCATGCCGTTTTTGATGGCGTGGTACAGGAACACCGTGTGAATGGCTTCGCGAGCAGGTTCATTGCCGCGGAAACTGAAAGACACGTTGGACACACCACCTGAAATTTTGGCATGCGGCAGGTTTTTCTTGATCCAGCCCGTGGCTTCGATGAAGTCGTTGCCGTAGTTGTCGTGTTCTTCAATGCCGGTGGCAATTGCGAAAATGTTGGGGTCGAAAATAATGTCTTCAGCGGGGAAACCCACTTCATTCACCAGAATGTTGTAGGCGCGCTCGCATATTTCGATTTTGCGGGCGTAGGTATCGGCCTGGCCTTTTTCATCAAAGGCCATCACGATGACGGCGGCACCATAACGCTTGCACAACTTGGCCTGGCGTTTGAATTCCTCAACGCCTTCTTTCATGGAAATGGAGTTGACCACGGCCTTGCCCTGCACGCACTTCAAGCCAGCTTCGATGACATCCCACTTGGAGGAATCGATCATGACTGGTACGCGCGAAATATCGGGCTCGGACGCCATGAGGTTCAGGAACTTCACCATGGCCGCTTTGGAATCCAACATGGCCTCATCCATGTTCACGTCCACGATTTGCGCGCCGTTTTCAACCTGCTGACGCGCCACACTGAGTGCTTCGTCGTATTGCTCGTTCAAAATCATGCGGGCAAACGCCTTGGAACCGGTCACGTTGGTTCGCTCACCCACGTTGATGAACAGGCTGTTGTCATCGATGTTCAGCGGCTCCAGGCCCGACAAGCGGCACTTGGGTTCCACGGTGGGAATGGTGCGCGGCTTTTGATTTTCCAGTGCCTTGGCAATGGCCGCGATGTGATCAGGCGTGGTGCCGCAGCAACCGCCAGCCACATTCAAAAAGCCTGCTTGCGCAAATTCCTTCACCAGGCTGGAGGTAATTTCCGGTGTTTCATCGAAACCCGTGTCGCTCATTGGGTTGGGCAAACCGGCGTTGGGATACACGCAAATGGGCACGTCGCAAATTTTGGACAGTTCAGCCACATAGGGGCGCATCAGCGAGGCACCCAGCGCACAGTTCAAGCCGATGGTAATAGGCTTGGCATGGCGCACGGAATTCCAGAAAGCTTCCACAGTTTGACCCGACAACACGCGACCGGAGGCATCGGTCACTGTGCCGGAAATCATGATGGGCAATTTATTGCCGGAATCTTCAAAGTACTGATCGATCGCGAATAGTGCGGCTTTGGCATTCAGCGTGTCGAAAATGGTTTCGACCAGCAACAGGTCAACGCCGCCTTCAACCAGCCCTTTGGTTTGCTGGTAGTAAGTGGCCACCAGTTCGTCGAACGTAATATTGCGCGCACCGGGGTCGTTCACATCGGGGCTGATCGACGCGGTTTTGGGCGTGGGGCCCAATGCGCCTGCGGCAAACCGGGGTTTGTCGGGCGTGGAGTACTTGATGCAGGCTTCCTTGCACAGGCGGGCCGCCTCGTGGTTCATTTCGTCCACGAGGTGTTCCATCTCGTAATCGGCCTGCGCCACGGTTGTGGCACCGAAGGTGTTGGTTTCCAGAATGTCAGCGCCAGCGGCCAGGTACTGCTCATGAATCTCGGTCATGATGGCGGGCTGGGTAAGCACCAACAACTCGTTGTTGCCCTTGATGTCGCGGTGAAAATCAGCGAAACGCTCGCCCCGGTATTGGGCTTCCGTGAGCTTGTACTGCTGAATCATGGTGCCGGTTGCACCGTCCAGAATCAGGATGCGTTTTTGAAGGAGTTCACGGAGTTGGGCTTCGACTGCAGCGCCGTTGACAACAAGACTGTTGTGCTCGGCAGGCGAAGAAGCGGGGCGCGTGTTCATCGCGGGGCCTCTATATGGTGCAAGGGTTTGAAAACAGGCTGCATTTTAGCAGGTAAATGGCGTAAAGCGTTGTACTCCGGACGTACGGCGAAGCAAGTGAACCGCGCAATATTGCCTAAGCAATGCTTCTAATTCCGGCTTGACGCTTCTGGCTTGGGGCATGCGAAACGCCTTGGCGTCTTCGCATCGGTTCCTGGCGGAACCGCCCCGCGCTGCGAATCCGCCGGGAAGCCTTGCAAAGCCGGCAAAACAGCGCAGCTCACTTACTCCTCCGTTGTATCCTTGAGTCTCCCACTTTTTCCATTTCACGGCACCACAGTAGCCCCTCGCAGGCGATATAAACCATACAGGTTGGCCACAGTGATCACGATCATGGTCAGGCACAGTTCCCAGGAATCAAACAGGTAACCATGCACCGCCCACAAAGCATTGGTAGCCAAGGTGGCTTTGCGCATGCCCACATTGCCCATCATGAACAAGGCCCAAGTACCCAGTAATGTGGCAAAAAGTGGCAAAGAGCTGGCCAGCCAACCTTGCCAGGTGAACACAGCAATAGCAACGGCCACGCCACTAAAACCCAACACCAGCGCCAAACGCAAACGCTCGCCCATGACGTTGGAATAAATGGTGACCGCTTGCCGCACCCCTGTGAGAAGCATGATCAAAAAACCGGTGTGCACGCCCAACAAGTAGTACTGAAGCCCCCAAGCCATCGACGATAGCGCGAATAAAAGCTTGGTTCCGCGTTCTGAAATGACACAGAACCCCGCGATGCTCAAACCAAATGCCAATACGCCCACTGCCCGGGTTAACAAATCTGTTGAGTCCAATTACCGTGATTCCAGTCATGATGAAACAGTGAGATCAATACTACCTTTGAATTGTTAATTGCCGAGTACCCGACCCAATCCATTGGGGATTGATTCAATGCGTTGAAAAACCAGATAAATCATGCCCCTTTAACGATTGAGGCTTGCCTCAGCCTGAGTTACAGTGATTCATCCGCAATTTCTTCAAATTCCTCTACATGCTTAATTTTAATATTCGCTCAAGCTTCACTACCCGCTTGATTGTGGGCAGCTTGATTGCGCTGTTTTTGCTGTCCATTCCCGTGGCCATCACAGCGCACTGGATATTGCGCAACAACACGATCAATCAGGCAGGTGCGAATGCTCTGGCTCAAACCGAGCAAATTGCCCAATCGGTGGACCGCCATTTGAAAGAGCACTTGCGGGACCTGGTCTACACCAGCCGCATTGAGCAGTCATTTGGAAATTACACAGCCGAAGAACAAACCAAGCTGTTGCAGATTATGCGTGAGCACACGCCGGGCTATTTGTGGATTGGTGTGGCCGCCCCGGACGGTACTGTGCTGGCGGCACTTGATGATTTGCTGGTTGGAAAAAGCGTGGCCTCGCGCCCGTGGTTCAAACAAGGCTTGATCGCGCCCGCAATTATGGATGTGCATGAGGCAGCGTTGCTGGCTGCATTGTTACCCGCTCGAGCTGAAGAAAAGTATCGGTTTATTGATTTCACGACTCCGCTAAAAAACCAGCAAGATGAAATCATCGGTGTGATTGGCATTCATCTGGACTGGAAATATTTTATTGCTGAAATCGAAAAGGACGTGTTCAACACAATCAATCCGTCTGCACCCACAGTGATTTTGGCCAAAGACGGCAGCCTGAGAATGGGCAACCGACTTGATTCGGCCGATTTTCAAGACAGCACCGCCTGGACAGCCATGGCAGGCTTCCAAAAAGCTGTGGCGGGAGAAAACAACTGGTCGATAGAAACCTTGAGCGATGGTGAAAGCTACCTGGTCGCTTTTGCACCCAACAACAGCCCTGAAACCAGCAGTTTGGGCTGGATTTCAGCCACGGTGACGCCCTTGAACGCAGTGGCTTCGCCTATTTCCAAAGCATTGATTGGTGCCATTGTGGCCTTGATCATCGGTACAGTGGCCACCCTGCTGCTGGTGCTTGCTTTGGGCCGAAGCCTTTCCGCCAAGGCCAGTGCTTATCTTGACCTGGTGCGCAAAAATGACCCCAAAGCGCTCGAGGCCTCTATGAAAGAGCTGCCCACCGAGCTGCAACCCATTTCCCGAGACATTCTCGATTTAACCCGTGGGCTGACCGAGAAAAGTTTGTCATTAGAAAAAGCCCTGAAATCGGCCAAGGAAAGTTACTGGGTGGTTGAAGCGCTGATTGTGCAGGCGCCCATTCCGATTGCCATGTTTGACACAGAAATGAACTACGTGGCGGCGTCTTCGCGCTGGGTTCAAACCTTCGCGAATGGCCACAAAGGCAGCCTGGTCGGCAAAAACCATTACGATGTGGTGCCCAACCTGCATGAACGCTGGCGCCAAGCCCACAGGGCGGGACTGGCAGGTGAGAGCCTGTCAGCAACATCGGACCCTTGGACAAGCCAGGATGGACACACCATTTGGCTGGACTGGGCCATTGAGCCGTGGCTGAAACCCGATGGGCACCGGGGTGGCATAATTTTGATGTGCAAGGATGTGACCGAGGAACGTTTGATTCGGGACAGCCTGGCCGAGAGTGAAGAACGATTCAAACTGGCCATGGAAGGCTCACACGACGGCCTGTGGGATTGGCAAGTGGGAACCAACAAGGTTTACTTTTCACCCAGCTGGAAACGCTTGCTCGGCTACGAAGACCATGAGCTGAGCAATGACTTTGGTACTTGGGAGCGCCTGACTGCACCCGACGACCTGGAAGTGGCCAAGAAAGCACTTGCCGACGCCTTGGACAATCCCGAAAAGGATTCTTACGAAGCCGAATTTTGCATGGCGCACAAAAACGGCCATTGGGTGCATATTTTGGCCAAGGCACTGATCGTGCGTGATGAACACGGCAAGCCGACCCGGGTGGTGGGTACTCACCTGGACCGGACCGTCCAGCTAGAACTGGAAAGCCGGCTTCGTGAAACAGCCATTGCAGCCAAGGCGGAGAAAGACTCCAACGCAGAAAAAAGCCGCTTTTTGGCCACCATGAGCCATGAAATCCGCACGCCTTTGAACGGCATCATGGGTTTTGCACGGTTGCTGGAGATGGATTTGCCACCCGGTGAGCTAAAGGAACAAGCAGGTTATCTTGTGCAGTCCTCCGAAACACTGTCGGCGATTCTCAATGACATTCTTGACTTCTCGAAACTGGAGTCGGGCATGGTCAAGCTTGTAGATTCGCCATTTTTGATGGAGCAACTGCTCAAAGGCAGCACAGAATTGCCTCGTCTGACCTGTGAATCCAAAGGTGTGAAGTTTGAACTGAACAACAAACTAGGCGAGCATCAGATTTATTCCGGTGACATGGGCCGCCTGCGCCAAATACTCCAAAACCTTTTATCTAACGCGATCAAGTTCACTTCTCACGGTAAAGTTAGCTTAACTGTCAGTAACACACAATTAAATCCAAACGAAGACCTGATTACTTTTGAGGTCAGTGACACTGGCCTTGGCATTCCAAAAGAGAAACAATCACTGTTGTTCAAACCCTTTTCGCAGGTACATACAGACCGTGAAAACAGGTTTGGCGGTACAGGACTGGGCTTGTCGATCGTGAAAAGCCTGATCAATGCCATGGACGGGGAAATCCAGTTGGAGTCAGAGCCAGGCCAAGGCACGCAAGTGATGTTCTCGGTCACCTTGAAGCGCGAGCATCAACTGGACAGCCAGGGCCAGGAGCGAATTTTACCTGTTCGACCTTTGCGCGTGCTGGTGGCCGACGACACGCCACTGAACATCAAGTTGATTCAGACTTTCCTGCAAAAAGACGCTCATTGGGTTGATGTGGCCAAAGATGGCAAAGAAGCCCTGAACAAAGCGATGACAGAACCCTATGACTTTATTTTGCTGGACATCGACATGCCCAAGCTGTCGGGTTATGAGGTGGTCGAGAAAATTCGATCCACAACTGGTCCGAACCAGCAATGCGAAATTGCCGCATTGACAGGCTACGCTTTCGACAGTGATATTGAGCGGGCTGTGGCCGCGGGCTTTAACTACCATTTCGCAAAACCGATTCAGTTCAATTTGTTGTTAAATCGCTTGGCGATAAGCAGTCAGAATACGAAATGATCACCCACCATGCGAAATGTGGTGCAAAATAGCGGGCTGTTGAAATTGACTAAAAAACGGGGTGTTTTATGGAATTATTAATGGATCCAAACGTTTGGATCGCTTTTGCGATTTTGACGGCTTTGGAAATCGTGCTGGGTATCGACAACATTGTGTTCATTACAGTGCTGGTGTCGAAATTGCCCGCAGACATTCGTGACCGGGTGCGCCAGTTTGGTTTGATGTTTGCAATGGCGACCCGCGTGGGCTTGCTGTTCTCGCTCTCCTGGATCATTGGTTTGACTGAACCCTTGTTCGAAGTGGCAGGCAAGGCCATCACTGGGCGAGATTTGGTACTCTTCTTTGGGGGGCTGTTCCTGTTGTGGAAGGCCTCCAAGGAAATTTACCTGGAAGTGGAAGCTCCACACCAGGTTGAAGAGGAGCTGGAAGCCGGTGCTGCCATCCAGAAAACGGGTGCGAAGCTGTTTTGGTACTCCATCATTCAGATCGGTATTTTGGATATCGTGTTCAGCTTGGATTCCGTGATTACTGCGGTGGGCATGGCTGACGACATCGAGGTGATGATTGCTGCCGTGATGGTGGCTGTGGGTGTGATGATGCTGTTTGCCAAATCAATTGGCGAGTTTGTTGAGGCGCACACCTCTGTGAAAGTATTGGCACTGGCCTTCTTGATGATGGTCGGTATGTTGCTGATCGCAGAAAGTTTTGGCCAACACGTGCCCAAGGCTTACCTGTACAGCGCAATGGGCTTCTCGCTGCTGGTTGAATTGCTGAACCTGCGATCAAAAGCCAAACGTCAGCGGCTTGAAGAAATGGCACGTGCCAAAACCAACGCTGCCTGATAAAACCCGGTAGTAAATTGCAAAAAAGCCAGTGTAAACTGGCTTTTTTGTTTTGTGGGCCAAGCAAACAGCCCCACAGCCTCAAACCCAGAGGGTGAATTCATGCAGCACCGAATTGCTCAGTTTCTTGTTCTTTTCCCGCTCATTTTGTTTTCAACTTCGGGGCGTACCGAACCCGATGCCTGGAACCTTTGGAAGCAGCCCGGGGTTCATGCAATTATGCGCCACGCCAGTGCGCCCGGTTTTGGCGACCCGGAGGGTTTCACCTTGAGCGACTGCAAAACACAACGCAACTTGAGTACGGCAGGGCGAGAAGAAGCCCGGGTATTGGGTAAGGCCATTCAAAGCAAGGGGATCAAGTTAACCGCGATTTATTCCAGTCAATGGTGCCGCTGTTTGCACACCGCAGAGGAATTAAGATTGGGCAAGGTGCAGGCTTTGCCTGCCTTGAATTCATTTTTCCAGGGGCGGGGCAGCAGCACTGAGCAAACCACGGCTTTGAAGAAACACCTTGCCACGCTTAAACCCACCGACAAGGTGTTGTATGTCACCCATCAGGTCAATACCACTGCCCTGACAGGTATTTATCCAGACTCCGGTGAAGTGGTGTTGTTCAAGTTCAGCCCAGAAGGCGAAATTACGGTACTTGGCCGAGTACAGACCCCATGACACCGCCTTGCGAACCTTAACAAAACTTAACCCAGGGACACTGAACTTCGCCGGCACAACTGCCTCGAACAGTTAACGATTTCGGTTCAACAGCCGGGACGTGTGGAAAATCTTGTAGCTTGAAATTCCAACTGGAGGTAGTAAACATGTTGAAATCAAAACTCACGACAGCAAGCCTGATTGGTTCAATTGCACTTTCAGCAGCCGCTTTTAGCCTGCCTGCCCAAGCAGAAATCATGGTGGGTGGTGCGCCCATGCTGCCAAGCAAAGACATTGTCGACAACGCCGTCAATTCAAAAGATCACACCACTTTGGTGACTGCCGTACAAGCCGCAGGCCTGGTGGATACCTTGAAAGGCAAGGGACCATTCACAGTATTTGCGCCAACCAATGATGCATTTGCAGCACTGCCGAGCGGCACCGTGGACACTCTTCTGAAACCAGAAAACAAATCGGCCCTGCAAGGTGTGCTGACCTACCACGTGGTGCCTGGGAAAATTACAGCCGCCGATTTGAGTAATCAGATTGTTCAAGCTGGTGGCATGGCCACCCTGAAAACAGCATCGGGTGCTTCGCTTGGAGCAAAGCTGCAGGGCGATAAGGTGGTGCTGGTTGACGAAAAAGGTGGTACAGCCGAGGTCACCATTGCCAACGTTACCCAATCCAACGGCGTGATTCACGTGGTGGACAGCGTATTGCTACCCAACTCCTGATTCCAGAGTTTCCCCTGACGGGCGCTCAGCAAGCCTGTCGTCATCTCCGACCTTAAAATTGCTGTTTTGGCGAGCCCACGCGGTTCGCCTTTTTTTATGCAGCTTTCTAACGCGCCCGGGTCACCAACACAATGCCCAACACCACGGGAACAATGCCAATGAAATCGATCCAGTTCAAAGGCTCGTTCAGCAGCCATGCGCCTGCCAACAAGCCCAAGGGTGGTGTTAAGAAAAACCACACACTGGCTGCGCTGGCACTGCCACGCTCCAACAGGTTAAACCACAACTGATAACCGGTAATCGACACCACCAACACCAGCCATGCAAATGCGCCAGCAAACGAGGGAGTCCAGACGATTGCGGACCAGTCTTCCATGAACAAGGCAACAGGCAACAACAAAAGGCCACTCAGAATGATCTGAAAACCAGTCCCGGTCACAATATCGGTGCGCACAGGCCATTTTTTGTACAGCACCGTGCCAAAGGCCAGGGTTAGTAAAGCGGCCAGTACCAGCAGGAAGCCTTCAAGCGAGTCTGTAGTAGAGCCGATTCGGTTGCGAACAATAAAGGCCACACCCAGAAAACCCAAAGCCAAACCCAGCACCTTTTGGCGTGTGAGGGGTTCGCGCAACAAAAACGAAGACAACACTGCAACCACAATAGGGTTTGCACTAATAAGAATGGTGGACAAACCCGAGGACAGGCTGCCCATGCCGGTCCAGCTTAAACCCAGATAAAGCGCATGGTTCAACAATCCCAAGGCGCTTAACACGCCCAACTCTTGGAGGGTTAATTTGCGCAGTGTTCCGCGCCAATGCGCCCAGGCCAGCATCAAGGCCCCAGCCACGAGAAAACGCAAAGTTAGAAACAACAGGGGTGGGCTGTCGATCAAACCAATTTTCGCAGCAGGAAATGCGCTGGTCCAGATCAGGACGAATGGAAACGCCAATGAAGCGTTTCTCAAAAGGGGGTATTGATTCATTCAAGGAAATCCAGTAATTGTGAGACATTGTAATCAGCGAATCTGCTAAACCTAGCCGACGACCGGAGTTTTAGATGCTCGAGCAGTTCCGATTAATCGTCGTGGATGATGAAAAACCCCAACTTGAAGCACTGTGTTCACTGCTTCAAGATGCGGGATTTGAAGTCAAAGGATTTCCTGAACCAGTCCAGGCGCTGGAACACTTGAAGCGCCAAAGCTTTGATGTGCTGCTCACCGACCTGCGACTTCCCGGCATGGACGGCATCGAGTTGGTGCAACGTGCACGCCAACTGGACCCCGATTTAAGCGCTGTGCTGATGACCGGGCATGGCAGCATTAAAACTGCGGTAGACGCCATGAAGCTTGGGGTGCTGGATTACATCCTGAAACCCTTCAAGGTCAGCGAGTTGATGCCGGTAGTGAACCGGGCCATCGAAGTGCGTAAATTAAAGCTGCAAAACTCGCAGCTGATCCGCGACCTTTCCAGCAGCAATTCACGCTTGCTGGAAATGAACCATGAACTGGACCACTTTGCCGGGCGCGTTGCTCACGATCTGAATTCGCTTTGCCACATTATTCAGGGATTCGCAGGCAGCCTGACACGCCGGGCCCACAGCAAACTGGACGAGCAAGAGCAGCGCTACCTGCTGCGTATCAATGAGGCCAGCGCGCGCGGCGGTCAACTGGTGTCTGATCTGCTGGCTTTTGCGCGGCTTGGCTCAGGCGAATTGAAGTTCAACCAGGTGGTGTTGAATGAAGTGGTGGAAAAAGCCAGAGCCATGGTGGAATCGACCGAAGGCCTGCGACTGGCTGACTGGAGCATTGCCAAACTGCCCGACATTGAAGGTGATGAATCGCTGTTGGAGCAGGTGTTTGTCAACCTGTTTTCGAATGCTTTGAAATTCAGCCAGATCCGGGAACTGCCGACGATTGTGGTTGAAGCCAATGTTCTGAACGATGCCGTCGAAATCAAGGTTATCGACAACGGTGCAGGCTTCGACCCTGACCGGGCCGATGGTCTTTTCAAGCCTTTTCATCGCCTGCACAACGCTCATGATTTTGAAGGCCACGGCATGGGCCTGGCCAATGTAAAAAGAATCATTGAACGGCACGGCGGTCAAATCACCGCCGTGTCTGCTCCCGACAAGGGAGCTGTGTTTACCCTGATTTTGCCGATACACCAACACAGCAGCATCACACCACGACAGGCAAACGTTGTAGCAGAAACCCCAAGCCTTGAGTTGACCAGCACAATCGACGAGAAAATTGACCCGCAACGCTCAGAATTATTGAGCGCGTGTGTAGAACGGCTCAACGACATCGTGATGATTACCGAGGCCTCGCCAATCGACGCGCCCGGCCCGCGCATCATTTACGTGAACTCGGCATTTGAAAAGGTAACTGGTTACAGCCGGGATGAAGTAATCGGCAAAAGCCCACGCCTGCTGCAAGGCCCTGAAACTGACAAAACCGAACTACAGAAAGTTCGGGCCGCCCTTGTAAACAAGGAATCTGTGCATGTCGAACTGGTGAATTACGGCAAGAGTGGCAAACCCCACTGGCTTGAAATGGACATTGTGCCGGTGTTGGGCTCGAACGGGGAGGTACCCTATTTTGCGTCCATTCAACGCGATGTAACCGAGCGCCGCCGGGCGGAGGACAAACTCAAACGCAATGAAGCGCTGCAGCGTATTGGGGGGCGCCTTGCCAAACTGGGTGCATGGGCCATTGAACTGGGCCCGGTGCCCCGCCTTTACTGGTCGGAAGAAGTATTCGACATTCTGGAGATTGGCAAAGGCCAACTGCCCACCAGTTATGACGATGCCCTGCGTTATTACCATGGCAAATGGAAAAAGATGGTGGAGGCTGCGCTGGCCCGCTGTTCAACCGAGGGGCTCGCATTTGAACTGGAGCCTGAAATGCGCTCCAACAATGGCCGGCGAATATGGGCTCGCGTGGTGGGCGAAGCGGTGCGCAACGAGAAAGGCGAGATTGTTCGAGTGCAAGGTGCTTTTCAAGAGATCACCGACTCCAAACTGGCGGTGCTTACGCTGATGCACATGAATCGACTGCTTGAAGCCCAGCAACGCGTGAATGACATTACCACCACCCTGGACAAGCCCGAAAAACTGTTGCAAGAGGTATGCAGCGTATTCTGCTCATTGGGTGGCCTGCCTTTGGCGTGGGTTTGTCAATTTGGCAAAGACTTGAGCGATTTGAAAGTAACGGCTGCCGATGGTTCTCAGCAAGAGTTTGTTTCTCAAATCATGAAGACCACCACCTTGCCGCGTGATCATGAACTGGTGGACCGCTTGCGCGCCGGGAAAATGCACATTTGCCAGAATGTGGCAGAGGAACCGCAAGCCAAAATGTGGCATAAACAGGCCATTGAAGAGGGTCTTGAGTCTTTTGCCATACTGCCCATTCATGCGCAAGGCAAACTGCGTGCAAGCCTGGTGTTGTTTGGGGCGGGCATTCACTTTTTCACCAACGAAGTGCGACAGCTGTTGAAAACCTTGGCGAAAAATTTGTCTTTTGCATTTGAAAACCTGTTGTTTGCCGAGGAGCGAAGCCGCAATGCAGAGCGCCTCAAATTGCTCGAAACATGCGTGGAACGCCTGAACGACATTGTGCTGATTACCGAGGCCGAACCAATCGATGGCGATGGTCCGAAAATACTCTATGTGAATGACGCCTTCGTCAGACGCACTGGATACTCACGCGAAGAAGCCATTGGAAAAACACCCCGAATTTTGCAAGGTGAGCGGACGCAGCGCGATGCATTGGACCGCATCCGCAACGCTTTAAAGGACTGGAAACCGGTTCGTGAAGAGTTGATCAACTACACCAAGAGCGGCGAAATGTTTTGGCTGGAACTGGAGATCGTTCCTGTGGCCGATGAGACAGGATGGTACACCCACTGGGTGGCGATTGAACGTGACATCACCGAGAGAAAACAGGCTGAAGCCGCATTGAAAGAGGGATCTGAGCGATTCCGGCTTTTGGCTAGCGCATCAAGAGACTGTATCTGGGACTGGAATTTGATCACCGATGAAATTTGGTGGAATGAAGGGTTCGAGAAATTGTTTGGGTTCGACCGAAAAAAAATTGAACCCAGCAATGATTCCTGGATTAATCGCATTCACCCGGAAGATCGTGAACGCGTGGTCAAAAGTATTTTTGAAGCCATCAATTCCAGTGAGGAAAGTTGGCAAAATGAATATCGATTTGCACATTTCAGTGGTCGCTGGCTGGATGTTCTGGACCGAGGTTACGTGATTCGGGATGAACAGGGAAAAGGCATTCGCATGATAGGCGGAATGACCGACATGACCCATATCCGGCAGTCTGAACGGCGCAGTCAAGCGCAATTGATACGGATGAACCTGCTCAACGAAATTACGCGCGCCATTGGCAATCGACATGATCTGGACAGTATTTATCAGGTGGTGACCAACAGCATTGAACACGAACTTCCTGCAGACTTTTGCCTTACCGCCTCCTACTCGGAACTCGAGAAAACCATTACCTTCAGGTCATTGGGCAATGCGACAGAAGTTTCTGCAAACCGCATCGGGTTTTACTTGCATGCGTCCATTCCGGCAAAAGGTATTCATCTGGACCGGGCACTTCAAGGCGAATTTGTGTATCAACCCAACCTCGGGGGCAGCATGTGCCTGACAGGCGAGGGCATGCACGAACTGGCGGGACTGGACAGCATGGTGATTGCTCCCCTGATGCATGAGAGCAAAGTACTGGGCATTATTACCACCGCACGAAAGGGGCTGGATGCCTTCTCGCCCGATGAGCTTGAATTTCTTCGTCAGTTGGCTGAACACGTGGGATTGGCCCTTGCACAAACCGAACTGCTTCGGGAATTGCAGGAAGCCTATCAGAACCTTCAACGCACACAGCAACTGGTGTTGCAACAAGAACGCCTGCGAGCGTTGGCGGAAATGGCAGGGGGTATTGCACACGACATCAACAATGCAATTTCGCCTGTGGCTTTGTACACCGATGCCCTGCTGAGCTCGGAAAGCAACTTGAGCGAACGTGGCCGCAAGCAGTTGCAAACCATTCAACTGGCCATTGACGATGTGGCCCGAACTGTGGACCGCATGGGGCAGTTTTCCAGACGACAGGAGGACGGCGTAGAACTGACCAGCGTGAACCTGGCCAAGGTGTGTGAACAATCCATGGAATTGACCAAGGCCCGCTGGCACGACATTCCCCTGCGCAATGGTATTTCAATTGAATTCAATGTAGAACTTGGCCAGGATGTACCCGAGATAGATGCATCGGAACCCGAGTTGCGAGAAGCGCTCACCAATCTGATTTTCAATGCGGTAGATGCCATGCCCAGGGGCGGCACCATAACGCTGTCGACCCGACTGGAGAAAAAAAGCGACCATGACCAGGTGGTGATTGAAATACGCGACACCGGCCTGGGTATGAACGAAGAAACGCTGAAGCGATGCCTGGAGCCCTTTTACACGACCAAAGGTGAACGTGGCACAGGCTTGGGCCTGGCCATGGTGTATGGCATTGTGAAACGGATGCGTGGCCAGATTGAAATTGACAGTCAGGAGAATAAGGGGTGCACCGTTCGAATTTTGCTACCCACCGGTTGTCGGCAAAACAAACTACAAACCCGCGAAACAGGCGATCAAAAACCCCAACCTTCCTTCCACATTTTATTGATTGACGATGACACCAAAGTTCTGGGAGCACTGAAGGATGGTTTAAGCGCAAGCGGCCACAGGGTTCAAATTGCCAATTCAGGACCACACGGCATTGAGTTGTTTACCAAGGCCATCGCTGAGGGTGCGCCATTTGATGCGGTGATTACAGATTTGGGCATGCCTGGCATGGATGGGCGGCAGGTGGCCGAGGCTTTGAAAAACATCAACAAAGATTGCCCGGTGACCTTACTGACTGGCTGGGGCAAACAACTGGATGCCCAAACCACAGTGATACCTCACATTGATGCTGTGTTGGCCAAGCCACCCAAAATTTCTGAGATTCAGGCATTGCTGCGAACCCAAATTCAATAAAAGAATGAGGCCCTGAATTTTCAGCTTCAATTCATCTTGTTTTTCTAGACTGTGTACACATTGAACCCACACAGGAGAAACAAAATGATTCGTCGCCCTACCCCAACTTTGTCTGCCCTTGCCTTGATTTTGCTGACTGCCACACTGATGGCAATGCCCAAGGCATCGCACGCCGATGATGACCGATCGAATGCAACACGAGACACAGAGATCGTCAAAGCGTTTGGTTTGATCAGCGCTGAACAAGCCCGCGAAATTGCGCTAAAAGAAGCCCCTGGCGTGGTGACTGAACTTGAACTGGATGACCGCGACTATGCCAAAGGATGGAAGTGGGAAGTGGAAGTTGTGAATGCCGATGGCCGCGAGGTTGAAGTAGACCTGGATGCAAAAACCGGCAAGGTGTTGAAGGTTGACAAAGACTGGTTCTAAACCAGGGCACCGGGCTTAAAGGTGACACGCACAGCAAGCCCTGGCGCGTTGTTGGCAAATTCAAGCTCGGCGCCGTAGGTGCCTGCAATGTCTTGCGCAATGGCCAAACCCAGACCACTGCCCGGTGTGTTTTCATCAGCCCGAAAGCCACGCTGTGTGATTTCAGTCAGCAAGCTGGAAGGACAACCCGGGCCGTCATCACTGATCTGGACTGTGTTGCCCTGAAGTGAAATGTGCACGGTCGTGTTGGCCCACTTCGATGCATTGTCGATTAAATTGCCAAACAGCTCGAACAAATCTTCCCGATCACCCAGCAAGGTGGCGCCATGGGGTACCTGAACCACAAAGTTCAATGCCTTGTCGCGGTAAAGCGCTTTGCAACTTCCCACCAAGGCATTCAGTATTTCAAGCAAATCAATGCGCTGGCCTGGGCGCAAATCACCCACCACCCGCACACGGGCTGTTTCCCGATCAATCAAGCGGGCCACCTCCGCGGTCAAGGTGTGAACCTCTTGGATGAACTGGCGGCGGTCTGATTCATCGCTGAGTTGTGAGAGCCGGGCAAGCCGGGTTTTCAAGGCGTGGGCCAAATTGCCCATGCCCTCGCGGGATCGTTTCAAGCGCTGATCAATCGCAGTGAGCAAACGATTCAACTCATCAACCAAGGGTTTGATTTCATCGGGGCCCTGAAATTCAAGCTGCTTGATTTCGCCTTGTTGCAAACGGGCCAAGGCTGCTTGCACTGCATTGAGGGGCTTTAAGGTTTTAATCACGATCAAGCGCTGAATCAACACCAGTGCCAACAAAAAAAGCGCCGAGAAACCCGCGTTGGCCAGCTGGTATTGCTTCAGGTTATTGCGCAATGGGGTGATGTCGCGCGCAATTGCAATGGTGAACTGTTGATTGTCTTTCTCGTAGTTGCGCGCATGCACCAAGAGGTATTGACCATCGGGCCCGGATTGTCGAGTGATCAATGCCTGCGGTCCGCCCGGTGTTGGCAGTGTGAAATCAGCATCCCACAGCGAACGGGAGTAGCGAATTTCCGCTTGGTGTTGCAAGGCAAAGTAAGTGCCGGAATAAGGCTGTTGATAGGCGGGTACCAAACCGGTGGTACTCAGGGCAAGGGCATCTGCGGTATCAAACTCAACACCGGCCAGCAAGGCTTCGCTGTCTTGCTGTAGTTGGTCGAGCAATTGTTTCTCCAGCAGGTTTTCAATGGCACTGGAGGAAAGCCACCACTGTGCCAGCAGCAACACCATAAGGCTAACGATCAAACCAAACGACAAGCGGTTGCGCAATGAATTCATGGTGCGGGCTCGCCAAATACATAGCCTTGCCCTTTGCGGGTTTGTATCCACTGCGCGCCGATTTTCTTGCGCAGGCGGTTCACATACACCTCCATCACATTGCTGTCTTTGTCCGCATCGTATTCATACACATGCTCGGTCAACCTTGTTTTGCTCAAGGGCTGCCCGGGGTGCAACATGAAATAGCGCAGCAAGCGAAATTCTGTAGCGGTGAGTTGTTGGGGTTCTTCATCATTGACCTGAACGGTTTGCAAGGTTTCATCCAGCAGCAGGCCTTTGGCTTTCAGTGACTCAGGCGCTGTACCCACAGCACGCTTGAGTACGGCACCAATGCGCGCCAGCAATTCTTCAGTTTGAAAGGGTTTGGGTACATAGTCATCGGCGCCGGCATTAAAACCTTCCACTTTTTCCTGCCAGGTGCCCCGTGCGGTCAGCACGATGACTGGCAACTTCAGGCCTTGTGCACGCCAGCCTTTCAACACATCCAAACCTGATTTTCCGGGCAGGCCCAGGTCGAGCACCACCAAATCATAAGGTTCGATGCAACCTTGCGCTTCGGCCTCGTTGCCATTTTGCACCCAATCAGCGGCGTACCCTGCCTTGCCCAGTTGTTTGTGCAACTGTGCGCCCAATACCGGGTCATCTTCTACCAACAGCAATCGCATGGCGCTTAATCGTCCTGTTCCAGTTGCAGAAGTTCACCCGTGCGGGCATCGAACTCCATTTCCCACACCTTGCCACTGCTTTCGAGCAATTCTATTTCATAGAGGTAACGCCCGTTGTCTTTGTCCAGGTCCACATCGACGATGCGCCCTGGCTTGACCTTGCGTGCCCGATCAAAAATTTGCTCAAGCGAGAGAATTTCGCCACTGCGCTGCAGTTGGCGAATACGTTTGTCGTCGTCTGCATGCGCAAAGGGCGATAGCGCCGAGGCAGAGCAGAGCAGAACAAGCAGAAAAGTGAGGGCACGGGCTTTCATGATGAAAGTAATGTACCCGATTCACCTGAATTGAAGCTTAAAAAAATGCCTAGAAGCGCAACACCACCAAACCACCGACAATGGTTGCTGCAGCGGCCAAACGCATTTTCCAGTGTGCATTTTCTTTGAAAAGGAAGATGGACGCTAAAGTGGCCAGCACGATGCCTGCATTGGTGAAAGCCACCACCACAGCAGCAGGCATGCTGCGCATGGCCGCGATGACCAGCACATAAGCCAGACCCACACACAGGCCACCCACTGCAATCACCCACAGGGGAGGACGCTCGGAAGGAATCCAGCGACCTGTGCTGTGTTTCAGTTCAAGGGTAAGCACCAACCATGCAGCAAAGTAGCCAAACGACACAAAGCCCAAAAGCCCTGCAAAGCTGTCGATGTGTGCCGTGGCGAACTTGTCGCTGAGCGAATACACGCTGGTGCAGAGCATGGCGAGAAAGGCCCAAGGCAATGCTGATTTGTTGGCGCTGCCGCGCCCGGTGTCGGCGAGCAAAGCCAAACCCAACACACTGATGGCAATGCCCACCCAGGCGGCCAGGCTTAATTGATGATCAAACAGCCACAAGCCCCACAAGGCGATTAGTAAAGGCGAGCTGCGCACCAAGGGATACACCAAAGCGACAGGCGCATGGTCATAGGCCTTTTTTAAACCCAGAAAGTACAAGGCGTTGGCTGTGGCTGAGGTGGCGGCGAGGGCAAGAAATTCAGGCGTGAAAAGGGTGTGCTGAAACAACGTGTAAAGCCCCCACGGAGCAAGAAGCACCAAGTGACCGATTAACACCCACCACAGCACATAACGCGCTTTGGGCTGCTGGCGGGCCATGAGGTTCCACACCACATGCATGCACACCGAAAGGCCAATGAACAGGGCGGCCTGGGTCATTGAAGTTCGATGATGGCATTGTCGCAGGCCACCTGCACCCCTTGCGGCAACACCGGGTTGTTCAGCATTTGCCAGGTGTCGCTGCGGTGATTCAGGTGGGTTAGCCACGCACGTACCGGTTTGATTTGTTCAATCAGGGTCAGCGCCTGATTCCAGTCGTTGTGATTACCGCCAGGCGCACTGGCATTGGTGCCGGGCGGGTCGGTGGCATCAATCGCCAAACCTTGCGGTTTGCTCTGTTGAAGCAATTCCAGTGTTTTGGGTGGCAGGCCCACTGTATCGGTGAGGTATGCAAAGCGAACACCCTGGCGATTTTCAATCAAGTAACCGAAAGTGACTTTGGAATGAATCAAGGGCAAAGGTGTGAAAGTCAAAGACCCGATTTGAAAAGGCTCGAACTTGGTTTGAGGCTTGAACTCGAGAATGCCCGGATGCTTGAACAGATCGGCACATCCTTCAGAGTCGGGTGGACAGTACACAGGCACCTGACCCGACACACCCCAGCGCAGGTGAAACAAACCCTGCACGTGATCGGGATGAAAGTGGGTCAGCACGATTGCACTGTAACTGCCCAGTGGGAAACGATCGTGCAGATTCATTAAACCGGCATCGAGTACCACGCGTGTGTCTTCATCTTCGATCAGGGCAGAACAGGGCCTGCGCACAAACACACGGTTGTTTTGGGCTCGCTCGCAGGCCGCGCAGTTGCAACCGTAACGCGGCACACCACCGGCTGCGCCTGTTCCCAGATAAGTTATTCGCACAAGGTCACCTTGCTGTGTTGTTCGATCAAATTGACCAATGCTGCGCCCGCGTCTTCAAGTGTTCCATTGTTGGACACCGTGATGCCCGCTGGGTGGCTTAGCTGCAGAATCATGTTGCGGCTGATTCGCGCATCAATCTCGGCTTCAGATTCGCGAGCGCGTTGCATCAAACGCGCTTTCAAAACATCGTGCGCCACCTCGATGGTGACCGGCAACAGTTCGGGGTAGTTCTGCATGGCCTGGGGCAGGTATTCACGTGAACCATTCACCACCACGGTGATGCCCTTGCTCAGCCATTGATTGATTTCAGCGCCAATACCGTAGCTGTTGCCGTGGCTGTGCCAATGCATGGCAAACAAGCCAGCCTGAATGCGGGCATTGAATTCAGCCTGCGACAGGGCAATGTGATTTTCACCCCCTGAATTGGCTGGTCGGGTGATGTAGCGGTGCGCAAACTGCACCATAGGCTGCCCGGCAAGCTGCGCACGGGCATGGGCCATGATGGAATCTTTCCCGCTGCCGCTGGGCCCCACCACGTAAAGCAGGCGGTTAGACAAGCGAATGCTCCGCACTGGGTACTGGGTTGGCCACGGGGTGCAGGTTGGCGAACTGTGCGCTGAATACGGGTTTGCCGGCCACCCACACGCGTTCCACTTGCGGCAAGTTGTCGGGGTGGGCCACTGCAATCAAATCGGCCCGTTTGCCCACTGCAATTTGCCCACGGTCATTCAGGCCTGCCGCGCGTGCCGGGTTCAATGTAACCAATGCCACGGCTTCGCTGATTGAAATACCCGCCAGTGCAGGCAAGGCCAAAGCTGCTGGCAACAAGGCTGCAGGTGAGTAATCGCCACACAAACAATCGGCCACCTTGTTGATGACTGCATCGAGTGCGCGCATGGAACCCGATTGCGATTTGCCACGCAGAATGTTGGGCGCACCAAACAGGGTGGCCAAGCCTTTGGCTTTGGCTGCCTGCGCAGTTTCCAGATTGATTGGAAATTCGGAAATAACCGCACCCAGGCTGTGAACAATGTCCACTTTCGCGGGGCTGTCGTCGTCGTGGCTGGCAATGGAAACACCGTGGGCTTTTGCAACACTGGCCAATGCTTCCATGCGGGCCGTTGCACCCTGCGCTGCTTTCAATTTTTGTTGCAGTATGGCGTCGAATTCTTCATCGCTTTTTTTGTAGGTTTTGCCCAGGTAATTGCGATAGGCCTCCACGCTTTTGAACTGTCCCTGACCGGGTGTATGGTCCATGAAAGAAATCAAATGTGCATCGCCATGCATCAGCAAATCGGTGAGCACTGGCACTGCGGTTTCGTCGGTGACTTCATAACGGGCATGCACACGGTTGTCGACCAGGGCATACCTCTGCCAAGCGTGCACAGCGCGGGCCAGTTCAGCCGCGAAGGTGTTGTTGCGCACACCCAACTCGTGATTGGCAAATGACAGGGAATGGTAAATGGTGGTGACACCGGCTGCGGCATTGCGCTTGTCGGCTTGTGCACAGGCAAAATTCACCGGAAAGTGCACACCCGGGCGTGGCTCCACTTCTTTTTCAAGTGCGTCGCAGTGCAAATCGACCAGACCAGGCATCAGCATGGCGCCTTTCAGGTCGATGGTTTGTGCGCCATTTGTTGAATCAGGATCCAGGGCAGTAATCACCCCGTTTTCAATCAACACGGCCATGTTGTTGAATACACCGTGTGGCAGCACCACGCGGGCGTTGATTAAAAGTTGTTTGTTCATGCATGTAACTCCAGTGTGTGTTTGGCCATGGCCAGTTCAACCACGTTGTCGGCCAGGCGTTCAACCAGTGCCGGGTGGTGAAAAATTGCCAGCATGGCCACGCCTTGTTGTTTGATGCTGTTCAGTAAATCGACCACACGGTCGGTGGTGTCGGGGTCCAGGCTGGCAGTGGGCTCATCGAGCAACAACAAGCGTGGCTTGGCGATCAAACCGCGGGCCAGGTTGACGCGCTGTTTTTCTCCACCTGAAAACGTGGCCGGTGGTACGTTCCACAGCCTTTCCGGCACATTCAGTGTGCTAAGTAATTCACGTGCTTGGTCGCGTGCAGTGCCCGCGCTTTCGCCCTGCCGCACCAGTGGTGCTGCCACAATGTCGACTGCAGCCTTGCGCGGCAGGCAATGCAGAAACTGGGTGACAAAACCAATATCACGCTCGCGAAGCTGAAGCATTTCACTTTCGCTGGCACCACTTAAATCAATGGTGCTTCCATCTTCTTGCGTAAAAAGCATGCTGCCACTGCTGGGCAAATAGGTGCGGTACACGCACTTCAACACCGACGATTTGCCCGCACCCGTAGGGCCCACCAAGGCGGTCAACTGCCCTGGCGTTGCGCTTAAATTCACCTGGCTGCACGAGGGTATTTGCGTGCCCTGTTCATGCAGCGTGAAATGCTTGCTCAGCTTGTTTATTTCAAGAATCGGATTCATGTGTATTGCAAACCTTTACAAGGCAGAGGCCACCAGGCGTTGCGTATACGCATGCTGGGGGTCTTCAAGGATTTGATCGGTCAGCCCGGTTTCAATCACGCGGCCGTACTTCATGACCATGGCCCGGCTGGTCAACAGGCGGATCACGCCCAAATCGTGAGTCACCACTACCATAGCGGTTTTCAGTTCCTGCTGAATTTCAAGAATCAAGTCGAGAATTCGGGCTTGAACAGAAAGATCCAGACCTGTGGTGACTTCGTCGAGAAACAGCAGGGGCGGTTGTGTGGCCAGGGCTTTGGCAATTTGCACACGCTGCTGCATGCCACCTGAAAACTTCTTTGGCGAATCGTCGATACGGTCGGCCAGTACTTCCGTACGGGCCAGCAAATCGAGCGCGCGTTCGCGAATGGCTTTGTAGTTCACCAAGTCGCTCATCAACAAACGTTCGGCGATATTGCCACCGGCAGACACATTGAAATTCAAGCCCAGGTGCGGGTTTTGATACACCATACCGAAGCGGTGGTTGCGCAGCCAACGACGCTGTGCGGCGTTCAGATCGAACAGGTTCCACGCATGGTCATGCTCAAAAAATTGAGCTGAACCCCGGGTGGGTTCTTCATCGAAGAACAGGGTTTTCACCACGGTGGATTTACCACTGCCCGACTCGCCCATGATGCCCAGAATTTCACCCGGGTGAAGCTCGAAGCTGACATCGTGCGCCGCCACCACCGAGCCACACCAACTGCAAATATTGGTCTCTTGCTCGGGGCCTGTGGTCTCGATGCATTTGGAGCAACCACGGCCGTGAACTTTGCTTAAGCCTTGAACACTGAGAATTGGCTTCATGCGTTGACCCCTTCAGTTTGGTTCAGCTTGAGCAAGGCCTGTTGATCGTTGCAGTAATCGCTGTCAGAACACTGGTACTGGCGCTCGCCTTGTTCACTGATGACCTCATCCAGAAAACTGTGTGTACAGCCACAGCGCATGCAGGCGTGGCGATTGCCCTGCGCATCCAAAAAGTTTTCCGTGCGGAACGGCACGTCTTCGAACGCCAACGGCACTGCACTTGTGTAAGGCGGCACTGCGTAAATTTTCTTTTCTCGACCAGCGCCCAGCAAAATCAAATTCGGACTTTGGTGCAAACGCGGCACGTCATAACGCGGAATGGGACTGGGGTCGATGACGTAATGCCCATTGATTTTGGTCGGGTACCTATGCGAGATCGTGATCTCGTTGAACTGCACAATGTCTTCGTACAGCTTGGTCAACAGGCGCGAGTAATCACCCTCACCGTGCATGGTTTTGCGTTTTTCTTCCGAAGGCTCAACCACCACCAGTGGGTCGGGGTAAGGCACTTGCAACACCAGCACCTGGTCTTCGCGCAACATTACCTCGGGTATGCGATGGCGCGATTGAATAATGGTGGCTTCCACAGTGCGCTCGGTGGTTGAAACACCGGGACAGGTCAGTTCTACAAAATGCCGCAGGTTCACGGCATTGACGGAATCGTCTGCACCTTGATCGATTACTTTTAAATTGTCGTTTTGCCCGATCAGCGACAAGGTGAGCTGCAAGCCGCCGGTACCAAACCCACGCCCCATTGGCATTTCACGACTGGCGTAAGGTGTTTGATAACCAGGAATGGCAATGGCCTTCAGAATGGTGCGGCGTACTTCACGCTTGGCATACTCATCCAGAAAACCAAAGTTGTAGGCAGTGCCCTCATGAAGGTCGCTGTCTGCCTCTTGTTCGTCAATCGCGGGCAGTTCATAGTGGCGCATCGTGCAGGTCTCCTCTTGCTTTCATCTGTGTGGCGCGCAGGCGGTCCATGTCACTCTGGAAGGTGACGTAGTGCGGCATTTTGTAGTGGTTGGCAAAACCCATGGAGTCCACACCGTCAATGTGAAGCAGCACAAACTCCGGGTCTTCTGACGGGTTGGATGGACCATCGCGCATCCCTTTTTGCAAGGCACGGTCCAGAATGGCCATGGAAATGGCCTTGGTTTCGTTGTGACCCAAGCAAGCGCCGTAACCCAGTGTGAAAGTGGGCAGTTCGCCCGGCTCAGCACCTTCGTACATAGCGACAACCTCGCACTCGGTAATCAGTACTTCGCCAGCTTCAGTGGGCTCACCAGTGACAGGGTGGGGCAGCAACACGGGCAGATAGCCCACGCGCAGCTCGGCAATGGTGGGGTGAATGTCGCCATAGCCGCGCATGTTGGAATAAGCCATGGCCAGCAATGAACCGGTTTCAGCGCGGGCCATAGTTGCCAGTGCAGCAGAACGAGTGACAGGAAATACCAAAGGCTCGCGTGTGATGTCAAAAGCCTGTTCAGGCCTGTTTTTCGACGCAACACTGATGCCCGGGATCAGCCCTTCGGCGCGCAATGAATCGAGCACTTTGGGAAATGTGTCAGGAAGGCTTGCGGAGGCTGCGTGGTTTTTCAAGAACCGGCGAGCCATGTTTTTAAACACTTCAGCGCTTTCATCCACCAGATCAAGCCGCATCAGGCGCAAAGCATAATCGGTGGTGGGGCCCAACATTTGGCCACCAGGAATGTCTTTGAATGCGCTGGAGATGCGGCGAATCAATCGCATATTGCCGGTGCTTTGCACGGGAGTTTCAAGCACGCGCGGTTTTGTCGAGCGGTAGGCACGCAAGGCAAATGCGGCCTCCAGCGTATCGCCCTGCATTTGCTTGATGGCCAAAGCCGCCAGGCGCGGGTGGTACAGGCCACCTTCAGACACAATGCGGCTGGTCAGCAAACGCAGCTGGTTTTCAATGGCATTGAGGCTGATTGGTGTACCTTGCTCGCCTTCGGCGGTGCGCAATGCTTCAAAGGCCAGTTCGGCGCCTTCAATGGCTTTTGCGCCACCTTTAATGGCCACATAACCCATCAGAATTCTCCTTGAACTTGTGTGGTGCGTGGCAAAGCCACCACTTGGTTTTCACTCACCAGAATGAAATCCACACCGGTGGGAAATGCGGCATTCCAGAATGCTCTGCGTTGCAGCCAGGTCTCATTCAAGCCAGTCACGTGCAGTGTGTTTTCCTGCTCAATGCCGGGACCTTTCAACACCATGGGCAGGGCTGCGTCAGACCTGTCAAAACCTTGCACCTGCAAAATCAGGGTGGCCCCGTGTTCAGGTTCTTCCAGCGTGCCCAGCATGGGCTGAAATGCCGGCGACTTACCGCCGTTGCAAACCACAAAATTTGCGTGGTCTGCCACAACCATTCTGGCCTCCAGCCGCATGCGAACATCCCCATTCAGCAAGGCATCGGGATCGGCCAAACCAACTTCGCCATCAATCAAGGTGGCCAGCACCTGTTCCAGCGCTGGGCCTTGGCCATGCAGGTTTTGAATGCGGCCCGGATAGGCAAAGGCATTCATCAAGGCTTTGAAATTGAGCTGCTGCAATTGAGGTGTGTAGGTTTTCAAAGCATCCGGATTTTCAAACATGCTCGTCCTCGTCCAGGGTGCTTAACAATGAAAAGTCCACCTTGGTGGCACTCAAATTGGCACGGCGAAGTGCCGCATCGGCCTGTACCTGGGTTGCGCCTGCGTGCAGACTGTGTTCAACCAGTTCCCAGCCTGGTAGTTGTGCCGCCAATACACCATCGAGAATTGCCATAGCGCGGGTCAGGCCCACACGGTCGTCCATGCAAATGGCCGCACCTTCTGCCACTTTGCCGTTCGGGCTGTGAATGCGGACATGCGCTTTGGTCACCGGAATTTCGCCCAGAAAATAAGCATCGCCCATGGCGCTGTCGCGCAGCTGTAGCAAGCCCAAACCTGCTTTCGGAATGTGAAGGTCGGTGATGGTGCAAGCGGCACTCACTTCTTTGGCCAAAGCCTTGATGCGTGCAGGCTCGCTGGCCTGCCACATGCGCAACCACTGGCTGCGAGGAATGTTGTTCGTCATGTCGCTTCCCTTAAATCAACTTGGCGCGAATGCGTGCCGACAATTGATCGAGCACAAACACGAAGATGAAAATTGCAATCAAAATGGTCATGACATGGCCATACTGGAACAGATCAAATCGGCCTTTCAGTTCCTGACCAATACCGCCGGCACCCACCAAGCCAATTACAGTGGCCATGCGCAAATTGCGATCCAGAATGTAGGCGGTGTAGGCGATGTACTGTGGAAACACCTGCGGAATCACGCCGTACCACAAGGTTTTCAACTTACCGGAACCAATCGCCTCGAGCGCTTCCTGAGGTTTACGGTCTGCATTTTCAATGTCTTCCGCGTAAAACTTGCCCAAAAAACCCGCTGCATGAAAACCCAGGGCCAGTACCCCGGCGATAGGACCGAACCCGTAAGCCAGCACCAAAAAAAGCGCCACAATGAGTTCGGGCATTGATCGCAACAAACTGATCAGGCCACGTGTTGCCGTGTATGTGAATTTGTTGGGGCTGTAATTCACCGCCGCGAAATAAGCCAGTGGAATGGACAGCACCACAGAAATAATCGTGCCCCAAAACGCAATTTCCAGTGTTTGAATCATTTTCACAAACACGTCCCACACATAACCCAATGGGCGCACCAGCACCTCTCGGGTTTCTGTCACGCTTTCCATTTCCAGCGTGTCGGTGTTCATGCGTTGCGTGGTAATTTCCTGCGTTTCAATGTACGCAAAGCCGGGTAAGTTCTCGCGATCCAGATCGGGCAGGCGGTTGGTTTCTTCCTGCGTGGCCACAACGGGTGGCCACATCACCTCGCCCACGCGGGAGAAGCCGCGCACCACTTGGGAATCGTCGTTGAATCCCATCAAATTGCCAAAAGCCTGGCTGGTCATGCTGACCATTTTGTCCATCTCGGTGCGGTGGCCGGTCACCAACAACAAAGCGAACACACAAATTAAAATCAACAGGTGTTTGGCGCTGTAGGGGGCTTCAAGCCGCCAACGCAGCTCCGTACCCGGGGGCGGCATGGGAATGGGTTTGCTACTCATGGTGGTGTCCGTGTATGTATTTAAGCAGTGGCCAGGCGCAAACCCGGAACTTGCAGTTCAAATTCTTCATCATCGGCTGGAGCATCTTCCCAACGCGCACCGTGATATAGATCGTTCACTTTGGCATCGGTAAACTCGGCAGGCGTGCCATCAAATACCACCTTGCCATTGCGCATTCCGACAATTCGATCGCCAAACTCGCGGGCCAAATCCACCTGGTGCAAGCTGCACAACACCGTGGCACCGCGCTCGCGTGCAGCGTCCCGAATCAGGCCAAGAATGTCGGCAGAAATTTTCGGATCCAGACTGGCCACGGGTTCATCGGCCAACACCACTTCGGGATCCAGCATGAAGGCGCGGGCAATGCCCACGCGCTGCTGCTGCCCGCCCGACAAATCGCCTGCACGGCGGGTCAGGTGTTCAGGCCTTAGGCCCACTTGCTCAACCAGTGTGCAAGCCTTGTCGCGTTGTTCAGGTTCAAACCAACCCGACAATGCACGCGCCATGCTGACCTTGGGCAACATACCTGCCAACACATTGGAGGCCACGCTTAAACGGGGCGACAAATTGAAGTGCTGGTGAATCATGGCCACACGTTGGCGCAACATTTTTTCCGTACTTGAGCTCAACACCTCGCCGTCAATTTTCACAAAACCGTCTGTGGGCTTGACCAAGCCGTTGACTGCACGCAGCAAAGTGGATTTGCCTGCGCCTGAAGGGCCGAGAATGACGCAAAACTGGCCTTTTGGAATCTGCAAAGAAATATTGCTCAGTGCATGCGTGCCATCGACCCACTGCTTGGAAATGGTGTTGAACTCAATCATGGCGTACTCCTTTATCGCTTGCTGGCCTTGGCCATCAGGTCTTGCTTCACGTTCTCGGTAACCAGGTCGAACAACTTGCCGGCGTTGGCCATGTCTTCTTCGCTCACCTTCGAGGTGTAAGCATCCACACGCGTGCCGCCGTAACCGCGGATTTGGTCTTTGGTAATGCCGGGCATGGTGTGCACGGTGTCGAATGCGGTGCGAAGCTTGGCCTTCACATCGGCATTCACCTTCGGGTGAATGGCCAGTGGCGGGTAAGGAATGGGCGCGCTTTTGGCGACCACCTTAAATTTGTTGGGGTCGATGGCCTTGGCGTTCACCGCTTTTTCGAATGAATCAAAAGAAGCACCACCCACATCGGAAAGACCTTCATTCAAGGCATTCAACACATTGGCGTGGCTGCCCGCCATGTTCACGGTTTTCGCATCCAACCAAGGCTTCACGCCACCTTGCATCATCATGGCCACTGGCACGTTAAAGCTTGAAGTACTGTTCACATCACCCAGCGCAATGCGTTTTCCTTTGATGTCGGTGATGCTGTTCACATTGGCGTCTTTGCGCGCGAAAATGCCGCTGTAGTACACCGATCCACCGCCACGTACAGCGAGTGCCAACAACTCGGCGCAACCGCGTGCCTTGGCTTGCAGGTAAGTGGCTGGGCCATAAAAGGCAATGTCGGCCGCGCCACTGCACATGGCCTCTACAGCAGCGGAATAGCTTTGCCCCACCTTGATGTCAAAGTTGATGCCAGTGGCCTGTGTAATTGCGCTGAACACGGGTTGGAAATCTTTTTTGGTGCCGTCTTCAGTGCCGCCATCGGCGGGAATCAAAACCACGCGCAGGGGTTTGTTGGCGCTGCCGTCGTTTTGAACCTGGGCCATGGCCAAGCCAGGTGCAAAGGTTGCTGCAACAGCCAGCGCGGTGAGTGTTTTCAGGGTGTTGCGTTTTGAAATCATGAAAGTTCTCCGGGTTCGATAAGGAGTGATTAAGGATTAATGCGCAGTTGAATTCGATCCGCGCGGAATCGCGTGATGGCGTACTCCACGGGTTCACCGGTTTTGCTACACAGGTTCAGGCTTTTCACGCGAAGCACTGGGCGGTTTTGCGGCATGCTTAACAGCCGTGCGTCATCGCCTTGGGGCAACACGGAAGTCACCAAACTTTCCGTGCGGCGTGGCGTGCAGCCGTACTCTTTTTTCAGCAGGGCATGCAGCGACCCGCCCTCGTACAGGTTTTCAAGATTCGGAAATCTTGCGGCGGGCAAAAAATGTGAAATCACACACAGCGGGCGCCCTTCACCAGTGCGGACAGATTCAATCCACACCACTGGGTCGGCCACTGCGATATTCAAACGCTCGGCGACACGATGAATAGCGGGAATCACTTGCCGTTTGTGAACAATGTCCTCGGCCTGCATGCCATGCGCCGCCAGGTTCTCGGTAAACCGGGTGCCCTGCCCAATTTGGTAATCAAGATAGGTGTCGAGCACAAAAACGCCCTTGCCATGGCGACGCTCCAGAAGACCCGAATCAACCAGTTCATCAATGGCACGGCGCAGGGTATGGCGGTTGACGCCGTAGTTTTTTGCCAGCTCGCCCTCGGCGGGCAAACCATCACCGGGTTGGTAGTTGCGCAGCACTTCCTGCTCCAGTTGGCGGGCAATCTGGAAGTAAAGGGCTTCACCGGTATCTCGGGCAAGGGCGTACAGGGTCATGGCAGTGATCTAGACATGTAGACAATGCACGCAGTGTACGAAGAGGCTGTGAAGTTTTTATGACGCTGGCTGTAACAAGCCGAAGCAAGGGCGTAGAACTACGCCGAAAGGCCCATGAAACGGACCTTCCGAAGATTATTTAAATTATTGTGACTCAAGATTTATTGGATGCACTGCTGCTTTCCACCAGGCGCGGTTGCTCATCACGGGGCCATTCAAAACTGTAAAAACCCTGCTTGCCATTGATGGTGTAATCAAACTGGCCACTGATGGCACGGGGCTTCATTTCCAGATTGAACACGCACTGGTTGGGGGCTTCACAACCGTGCTGGCTCACCAGGGTGCTAACTTCGGGATCGATCAACGGCGCAGTGTGCAAGCCCTGTGGGGTCATGAAATACACCCCGGCGTTGTTGCCGCAGTGGTTTTCTATCAGGGTATGGCCGACGCCCTCAAACCGGAATTCGCAATTGTTTTTCGATGCGTACGACAGTACCTGCTGGGCCGCCGCTTTTTCCTGGCAGGAAGAGACACCAAACAAAGTGAGTGCGGTGACGACCATCAAACTGAACAACACAAAAAGAAATTTACTGGCTTTGCCCAGAAACGAGCCCTGCCGTCGATTTGAATCGAACGACAGGGAGCGCGACCTGCTGCGTTGGTTGAACATGGCTGGTGACCTTCTGTGAGTGAGGTTGGGATATTGGCAATGAAGCTGCCCTTTCCCAACGTCTCAACTCCACCAGCGTTTACACAGAACAAACAGTTATTTTTCCCTTTTCAGAGTTTGTTTACGCCGCATGAGCAGGAACACTGCTGGCACCACGAACATCGACAACAAAGGTGCGCTGATCATACCGCCTACCATGGGTGCGGCAATGCGCTGCATGACCTCACTTCCTGTACCGGTACCCCACATAATGGGTATCAGCCCGGCAAGAATCGTGAGAACCGTCATGGCTTTGGGTCGCACGCGCAACACGGCGCCTTCCCGAATCGCATCCAGCAAATCTTCCTCGCCAATATTTCCGCGCTTGACCCGATTTGCCCAACTTTGGTTCAAATACAGCAACATGATGACGCCAAATTCTGCCGCCACACCGGCCAGTGCGATAAAGCCCACTGCGCCAGCCACTGACAAATTGAACTCAAGAAGCCACAGCAGCCATGCGCCACCAATCAGTGCAAAAGGCAGAGTGGCCATGATCAGCAAGGCTTCATCCACTTGCTTGAAGGTCATGTACAACAGCACAAATATGATCAGCAAAGTGAACGGCACCACCAATTTTAATTTCTCGGTGGCACGCTCCAGGTATTCAAACTGCCCCGACCATGAAATGGAATAGCCGGCCGGCAGCTTTACTTGCTCAGCTACGACACGTTGCATGTCCAGCACGGCAGAACGCAAATCGCGCCCGCGAATATCAATGTACACATAGCCAGCCAGGCGGGAGTTTTCGCTGCGCAACATGGGTGGCCCATCGGTGATGCTGATTTTGGCCACATCACTCAACACAATGCGCTGGCCTGAACCAGTGTAAATTGGCAAGGCACGCAGGCGGGTCAGCGAATCGCGCAATTCACGCGGGTAGCGCACATTGATGGGAAAACGCTGCAAACCTTCCACAGTTTCACCAATGTTCATGCCACCGACTGCGCTTGAGATAATCGATTGAATGTCAGATATATTCATGCCGTAGCGCGCAGCCAAGTCACGGTCAATGTCCACATCCACATAACGCCCACCGGTAAGGCGTTCGGCGAACGCGCTGCTGACCCCATCCATGTTTTTCACCGCTTGCTCGATGCTCACGGCCACATCGTTGATGGTGCCCAGGTTTGGGCCGGTCACCTTCACACCCACCGGGCTTTTGATGCCTGTGGCCAGCATGTCGATGCGATTGCGTATGGGCGGCACCCAAATATTCGTTAAGCCGGGTACCCGTACAATTTTGTCGAGTTCATCAACCAGCATGTCGGCAGTCATGCCATCTCGCCATTCGTTTTTGGGTTTGAACTGAATGGTGGTTTCAAACATCTCCATGGGTGCGGGGTCTGTTGCTGATTCAGCACGTCCTGCTTTGCCGTAAACCGATTCGACTTCTGGTAGCGTGGCGATCAAGCGATCTGTTTGTTGCAACAACTCGGCAGCCTTACCTGCCGACAAACCAGGCAAAGCGGTGGGCATGTACAACAAATCCCCTTCGTCCAATGGCGGCATGAATTCACTGCCCAACTGGCTAAGCGGGTAGAAGCTGATTCCCAATAGTACCAAGGCTACCGAGACGGTGGTTTTTGGGAATTTCAACACGGCATCGAGTGCGGGGCGATACGCTGCAATCAAACCCCGATTGATTGGGTTCGAATTTTCATTGGGAATTTTTCCCCGAATCAGATACCCCATCAACACCGGGATCAGGGTAATGGCTAAACCCGCCGAGGCCGCCATCGCATAGGTTTTTGTAAACGCCAAGGGAGAGAATAAACGCCCCTCCTGTGCCTCTAGCGTGAAAACGGGGATAAAACTAAGCGTGATGATCAACAAGGAAGAAAAAAGCGCAGGCCCCACTTCAGTGGATGCGTCACCAATCACGCGCCAGCGCTCTGTGCCTGTTAATTCCTTGCCGGGGTTGTCATGCGCCCACTGTTCGAGATGCTTGTGCGCGTTTTCAATCATGACCAGCGCGGCGTCCACCATGGCCCCCACGGCAATCGCAATGCCACCCAGCGACATCACATTGGCATTCACACCTTGCTGCTCCATCACGATAAACGACACCAACACACCCAAGGGCAGGGAAACAATCGCCACAAACGCAGATCGAAAGTGCAACAGGAAAACCAGGCACACAAGCGCAACCACGATGAACTCTTCAAGCAATTTGAAGCTGAGGTTGTCGATGGCGTTGTTGATCAGGGTAGAGCGGTCGTACACCTCCACCACCTCCACGCCTTCAGGCAAACCCAGTTTCAGGCTTTCCAGCTTGGCCTTCACCGCTTCAATGGTGTTCAGGGCATTTTTACCCGAACGCATCACCACAATGCCGCCCACGGACTCGCCACTGCCATTTAATTCGCCGATGCCACGGCGCATTTCAGGGCCGATCTGGATGCGGGCTACATCTGCCAGCTGCACTGCAATGCCTGTGGCACTGCTTTTTAATGGAACCGAACGAAAATCATCCAGATTCTCCAGGTACCCGGTGGCGCGCACCATGTATTCGGCTTCACCCAGTTCAATCACCGAGCCACCCGCTTCCTGATTGGCGTTGTTAATTGCCATGACCACTTCATCGAGCGTAATGCCGTAGCCCGCCAACTTTTGAGGGTCGAGCACCACTTGGTACTGCTTCACGAAACCGCCTACCGAAGCCACCTCGGCCACATCCTCCACGGTTTTCAATTCATAGCGCAGAAACCAGTCTTGCAAAGCCCGCAGTTGCGACACATCCAGGCTGCCGGTGGTGTCTTGCAGAGCGTATTGGTAAATCCAGCCCACGCCTGTGGCATCTGGCCCCAAGGCGCTTTTGGCACCCGCTGGAAGGCTGCTTTGCGCCTGGTTTAAATACTCCAGTACCCGCGAACGCGCCCAGTACAAGTCCACACCATCTTCAAAAATAATGTAAACAAAACTGTCGCCGAAAAACGAAAATCCTCGAACATCTTTTGCACCAGGCACGGAAAGCATGGTGGTGGTGAGCGGGTAGGTCACCTGATTTTCAACAATTTGAGGGGCCTGTCCAGGAAAGCTGGTGCGTACAATCACTTGCACATCGGATAAATCGGGCAGCGCATCAAGCGGGGTTTTGTACACCGACACCACACCCCAGGCACTGATCATGACCGTGGCGATCAACACCAGCAAACGGTTAGCAATCGACCATCGAATAATGAAGGCAATCATGGTTGCTCTCCGGTATTCAAACGCGCTTCAAGCCCTCGCAAACTGGCTTCAGAGTCAATCAGGAACTGACCAGAAAGCACCACCTCCTGGCCGGGTTGCAGGCCTTCCAGCACCTCGGTTTTTCCATCAAATTCAATGCCTGTCTTGATTTCAACTGGCGTGAAGCGGCCTTCCTCATTGGCCAACATGACCACCGCACGGCGGCCGGTTTGTATTACTGCCTCCGAAGGAACAATCAATGTTTCTGGTCGGCTTGGATCCATGAAACGGGTTTGTACAAACATGCCGGGCAGCAGTTTCTGCTCTGGGTTCTTCAACACAATGCGGGCCAACACGGTGCGGGTATTGCTGTTTACCTGCGGCAGCACAGCCTGCACCGTGCCCTCAAAACTACGCCCTGGCACAGCTTGGGCCTTGGCCACCACATTCACGCCAGCTTTTACGTAAACAGCCTGCCCCTCGGGCACCTCAGCTTGCACCCACACGGTGGACAGTCCGTTGATTTCCATCAAGGTCATGCCTGGCTGCACGGTCATGCCTTCGCGCACCATCAGCTCGGTCACCACGCCGCTGCGGGGGGCAACAATGGCCACACGGGGTTGTGTTCGCCCACTTTGCTCAACTTGCCGAATTTGAGCGGTACTCATGCCCACTTGCAACATGCGCTGGCGCGCAGCATCAACCAAGGGCTGCAAGTTCTCACCTTTCATTTTTTGCAGTGACAAGAATTCCTCTTGCGCAGCAATCCAGTCGGGCACATACACTGTTAACAGGGTTTGGCCTTGCCGGACTGAATCGAGCGTGGCAGTCACGTTCAGATTTTCCACATATCCCATAGCCCGGGATTGAATCACCACGCGTTCGCGTTCATTCCACTGTACAGAGCCACTGGCGCTAATTTCAGGGGCCAGCATGCCCATTCCCACAGCCGCTGTGCGTATGCCCAGATTCTGTTGAATTCGGGGGCTTACTTTCACACTGCTGTTGTCGGCAGAATCGGCCCCTGAGTACGCGGGCACCAGCATCATGTCCATGAAGGGGCTTTTACCCGGGGAATCGAATTTGCGGCCTGGCACCATGGGGTCGTGGTAATACTGCACGGCCAGCCCGGTTTCAGGATCAACATCACCCGCCTTGATGCCACTTTCCATGTGTCTGCGGGTGGCGGCTTCACCTTGCGGAATGTTCCAGGTGGAGGGGTCTACCTTCCCACCATCTAAACCACCCTCAACGGCGCCACCCTCAACTGCGCCACCCTCATTTGCACCACCAATAGGGGCCGACATCATTTCCATGCCCTGGTTCATGCCCAGTGCCCACAAACCATAACCCCCGCCAGCCAGCGCTGCCAATGCGAACACGCCAACTGCAATATGCGTCTTTTTCATTGTTGTACCTCTACAGGAATCAGGTATTCCAGTTGCGCCCAAAGTTGAGCGGTGTCCATTTGAATGCGCAGTTTTTCCATGCGCATGTCGATCTCCATTCGGCGCGCAGCCAACACCTCGGCCAAATTACCCGTGGCCCCTTGGTAAGCTGCAAGCGCAGCTTGCGTGCGCTGTTGGGTCAGCGGAATCAGGCTGCGATCAAAGTCGCCGATTCGCTTCAAATTGCTTTTCCAGGTTTGCTGCCAGCGTTGTGTTTGCACCAAGTGTTCGCGGTGCAGTTCAATGCGCTCCGCCTTTGCTTTGGCGGCCATGGCGTTGGCTGAGGCCAGTGCCTGGTTCTGCCGGTTGTCCTGGTCCACAAACAGCGGGCGTGACGCGCCAAATGACAGCATTTCCGAGAACTCGGGCCCACGTCCGGCATACATCACCGACAAGGTCCAGTCTGCTGACTTTTCCTGTTGCTTTACTTGAACCTCGGCAAGTGCAGTGGCTTCGGCTTTTTCAAGAGCCAACACCTCGGGGTGACGGTGAAGCCTTTCAAACAGGTCTGATGCCTGCAAGCGCGATTGCGTCAAGTCCACAGGGCCAGCAAGGGTTGCATCGGCTTGCTCACCCACCCAGCGCTGCAGTTCCGCTTGAGCATTGTCCAGCAAGGTTTGTGTGTCCTGAATTTTCAGGTCCATCAAACCCAGTTCTGTACGTGCCGCAAACACATCGGTTTGCGCAGTCTTGCCTGACCGGTACTGGGCATCGGCAGCCTCAATTTGCAACGCCAGTTCATTGCGCTGCGATTGCAGCAGAACCAACATTTCCTGTAGATAAAAGCGGTCCAGATACGCCTGCGCTGTGGCGGTGCGCAGTTTACTCAATGCCTGAAACTTTCCGGCTTGAGCAAACTCGGCGCTTTTGTTGAACACGTTGGCCTGAGCGTTGCGCTTGTCCTTGCGGGTAAATGTTTGGGAAACACCTACCCCCCGCATGGTCATGAAATCAGCCGCGAGGCTGAACTGGTCTGGCCCGTTGGCAGGAATGTTGATTACTTCCAGGTTCAACATGGGATCGGGCAGTTCACCTGCGGCAATCGCCTGGCTTTGTGCCGCTTTCGTGGCTGCGTCTTGTGCACGCAGTGCCTCTGATCGCTGCTCTGCCAAGGCAAGGGCTTTCGACAGGCTCAACACCCCTCGCTCTTGCTGAGTCAACGCCTGTGCCAAGGTGTACTCGGTGGTGGCTGTATCTTGGGCCATGACATTGCCCATGAAAAATACTGCCGCCAAAGCCACTGCAACCAACGCCAATTTAATAAAGGTTGTTTTGCCCAACATGGGGGCCTCCTGCATGGTGTTCAAACCATGAGAAAAACGATAGAAACCGCAAGCAGTCAAGCATTGCGGCAGTTCGGGGGTTTCAACAGAAGTCAGGCCCGGGGCGGGCGATCGAGAGGAATTTGAAGCTGGGAGAGCAGCAGTGTTTTCACTGTTGGCACGTGCACGGGTGAAACACCCTGAGAGTCGAGAATTACTGCCTCATAGGCCAGCGAAGGAACCACACAACACACGGGCGAGCCTGCAAAACAACCTTCCTCCACATGTTGCGCCATCTCGTCCATTATGGCTGATGGCGTAGTGTCCGATTGCAATGCATCCATCTCGGCGCAGCATGGCAACGCGTGCGCCAGGCTTTGAAAAAGCAGCGCAAACAACAATGCAGCGTGGATCAGCGATTGACGGATCATGTGAATTTCAATGGTAAGTGCTCTCAAAAGGTAGCACACAGTCGATAAGCACAACAAGGAATTTACGTTCATTGCCCATTACAAATTTGTAATGCAACTTAAAGCATCTGCTCATTCGTCCCTGCGTAATCAAAAGCATCGACCTCAGTAATGGCGATACAAGCGAATGAACCGGTGAAGGGTTGGTATCAATTTGACACCAATTTCGGCACAATTGATTAATCACCTCAATTGTTTTTCAGCATCTCGAAGTTTTTCTTTGGCCTCTAAATAACCTGTTTTAAAAACCCAATGACGGTCATTCAGACCCAGTTGACCAACATTGGTTAATTGAGGCGCAATGATCATTGTTGCCATTGGCATCTCAAGTTCTTTGATCCGAAAACTCGAGATCAAAAAGGTTTGAAACATCAAATCGGTCAGCGTAAAAACTTCTGCAAGTTCGGGTGGATACACCACATCCACGGCAAGAATGGGTAGCTTGCTCAAGCGCTGCGCCGGGCCAATGGGTAGTGGCGAACTGGCCTGACCATCGATGTAAAGACGCCCATTGATTGAGGGTGGTGTGAAGATACCCGGAATTGTTGAAGACGCCCGCACAGCCTGAGTAACATCACCCGCATTGAAAACTACGGGACGACCGGTTTCCAGATCAGTGGCCACGATGGCAACTGGTTTTAAGAGAACTTCAAACGTTTGAACGCCAAAATCACGACGCAATTGTCGTTCGAGAAACTGGCCAGAGAACACCCCTGCCTCGCCCTTCAAAACTGGCTGCCCCAGGTTGGGCAACACAGGTACAAACAGATCCCGGCTACTTAGTGAATCAGCACGTTGCATCATTTGATCGGCTGTATAACCCAAACCCCAGTAAGCGGCCACCACAGCGCCAGCGCTGGTACCAATCACCATTCTGGGCTCAAGCCCCTGTTCCTCAAGGGCCTTTAGAACTCCGATGTGCGCAAAGCCCCGAACACCGCCGCCGGAAAGAACCAATATGAAACCCTTCTCGAATTTCTGAGTGTAGGCGGCACGCTCGGCGCTAAACCAAGGTTCTCCCTTCACCGCAACAGTTGGTTTGTGACTTTCCGGCTGAATAAAATTTCCGATTGTTTGACAGGCGCAAAGCACCATTGCTGAACCAAGCAAACTCAGCATTAAACCCACTTTGCCCGCGATAACGGACCCAGCGGGAAATCCAGATTTGTTTTGCAATGGCGCTTCTCCTGATTACTGTTTCTTCTCGATGTGCGTGATATTCATGTTTTGATCCACGGCGAACAGAACATTATCGCCTTTGTTCAGGCCTTCCAGTTGTGCCGCCTCTTTGGCCGAGAAAACCATGGTCATTGGAGGCATTTGAAGATTCTTGATTTCGCCATGCTTCAATGTGACCTTACCTGTCTTCGGATCAATTTTTTTCACCTCGCCCTGTGTCATTTCCATGGTTTCCACAGATTTCTGCTCGGTGGCTTTGCCAGCATGGGCACCGTGATCTCCCGCGGCAAAAACCGAAGTCGAAATTGACAATGCAAAGATAGAAGCGATTTTGATTAATTGGGTTTTCATGATTTTTCCTTTTCAGTGTTAACAATGATTATTGGCTTATTTACCTACTCGCAACGGCCCACGCATGCCAGCGTCAAAGTGGCCAGCAATCAGGCAGGCAAACTCAAACTCGCCACTTCGGTTAAAGGTCCAGACCATTTCCGTGGTTTTCCCCGGCGCCACATGCGCCATGTAGGGTTCATCATGCTCCATATTTGGAAATTTCTTCATTAAGTCGGCATGCTCCAGGTTCTTGTCTTTTGTCCCAAGCACAAATTCGTGCATCAGTTTTCCTTCGTTTTTCACAACAAATTTCACTGTTTCACCTTCCTTGAACTGCATTGAAGAAGGCTCAAAGCGCATGCTGTCGGACATCACCACTTTGACCGTTCGGTTTGCCTTGGCCGGCGTGCCAGCAATGCCCCAAGCGGTTTGCTCAAGAACTGGCTGTGCAGTGGAATTGGGCTTTTTGTGCTCCTCAGTGCCGTGCGCCAATACGGCTACCGGCAACAAAAGCCCAGCGCCAAGCAACAACGATAGAGAATAATTTGCGAATGTTTTTTTCATGCTTAATTCCTTAGTGGTCCGAATGGGCTTTAGGTTTTCTGACCTTCAACTTGATTGTTTCCTGAGGTCGATTGCTGGACTTCATGGCGGGGCCAACAACACCTGAAATTCCCGACTGCTCACCAACATCAATTCGACTGTGAAATTCAGACTTGGCTTTAGTTCGAATTAGCAAGACGACGCTCTTCTAGAGTTTGGCTTTGCAATTCACGCAGCACCTCCTGACGGGATTTTCCAGAGCGTGAGTTGCCCCAATCACCATGTGTGGTCCCATCACCGCTGGCTTCAGAACCGATGATGTTTGCGCGGTAGCCGCGAAATCCCTTGCTGGCATGTGACGCAGATTTCGCTGGATCTTTGTATCCCAGATGGGGTTCATACACCGCATCGCCTTTGCCGGGGTGGAAGGCAGCATCGGCAAGTGCCACTGCAGGTGCAGCAATCGCGAAGGTGGTAATCAGAACAGCGGCGATTTTAATATTTTTCATGATGATCTCCTGATTGACTCGAATTGGAGGGTTGTTTTCTAAACCCATGCCTTCAGTCTAGTCAGGGGCACCTGTCAGCCACCTTCCCGGTACATTACAAATATGTAATCTTCACCAAATTCGGGGTGGTTATACTGTGCTTCGGTGCACCAAATGAAGACAATTCAATGAAACTGCTTTTGATCGAAGACGACCTGCGGCTGGCCGATTACCTGAAGAAGGGACTGACCGAAGAAGGTTTCGTTGTCGATTTGGCACGCAACGGGATTGACGGTTTGCATTTGGCCACCCAAGGCCTTTACGACGTGATCATTCTTGATGGCATGTTGCCCGACATTGATGGTTTGGCGGTATTAAGTGCGTTACGCCAATCCAAAAGTATTCCGGTACTGATGCTTACCGCCCGCGCCATGGTTGAAGACAGGGTGAGCGGCCTGAAGGCCGGTGCAGATGACTACCTGGTGAAACCCTTTGCGTTTGCCGAGCTGGTGGCCAGGCTTCACGCCCTGGGGCGCCGAACTTCAACAGTTGCAGCAGAAAGCCAAACCACCGTATTGACCTTGCTGGACCTGGAGTTGGATGCGGTGCGCCGCACGGCCAAACGCGGCGGCAAGGATTTGCGGCTAACGGCCAAAGAATTTTCATTGCTGTGGCTGCTGCTTCGCCGCAAAGGAGAAGTGATTAGCCGCACCGAAATTGCAGAACTGATTTGGGACATGCATTTTGACAGCGAAACCAATGTGATCGATGTGGCCATTCGCAGGTTGAGGATCAAGCTGGACGACCCTTACGAAATTCCGCTGCTTCATACCATTCGGGGCATGGGGTATGTTCTTGAGATTCGGGCGCAGGGCAAGGAGTGACCGTGAAATCAATTTCCAGAGCCACCATCGGTTTGACCAGCTCCGTCAGTGTACTGGGCGTGGTTTTACTCGCAGTGCTTGTGTATTGCTGCATCCACTTTTGGCAGGCCAAGCAACAGGAAGAAACCGCCAACCGCGCGCTTCATGCAGTTGAACACCTTTTACTAAAACCTACTGCCGAATATTCACCCGAAGACGTGAAACATGGCCTGGAAGAAGTGTTGGGAGGGCAAGGTCGAACCCAAGCCCGCGTTGTTGACAGCCAGGGCAATCGCATGTTCGGTCCAGAGGTGTTCTTCAACGGAGAGGGATCTGTTCGGGAATTCTCTCAAGTGTTTGAAACCGAACTTCCCCAACTGCAAGCCAAACGGGTTGAACTGGCGGTAAGCACCGTAGACGACGAACGTTTTCTGAACTTCATTTCAGGAATTTTTGCATCGTCCATCGTGTTGTGGATCCTGGTGTCGGTGTTGATCAGTATGCGACTGATTCGCCTGGTTTTGCGCCCCATCAATCGACTGACAGAACGCATTCACAATTTGGGGCCACGCTCGCTTGATGTTGTGCTGGACGACCACAAGGCCCCGCTTGAATTGCGACCCTTCATCGACGGATTCAACCGCTTACTGGGGCAACTGCGCGAGAACCGGGAGCAATTGAAACTGTTCAACAGCAATGTTGCACATGAATTGAATACACCACTGTCGAGCTTGACCATTAGCCATGAGCTGCTTCAACGCCGCAAACTGATCGAAGGTGAGGACCTTCAAAAAATTGTCGGTGATCACCTCGACGAACTCGACCGCATGGCACGAATTATTCGCAGCATGCTGTTCCTGGCCAATGCAAACCAGGGCAGAGAACTGCAACTTCAATCTGTGCCAAGTCTTCGTCAGCTGGTGGTATCAGTCGCGGAATACCTTGAACAGTTGGCCGAAGACAGAGATCTTCGCATCACAGTTAAAAGCGATGCCACGGTGGAGGCTGAAACCGAATTGATTAAACGAGCAGTGAGCAATTTGCTGTCCAATGCAATTCGGTATGCGCAGGCCAACACAGAAATTACCGTGCAAATTACCGGAGAAGCAGAGAGGGTGTGGATCAAGGTTTCGAATGAAGGCCCGACAATTGACCCAGTCAAACTGAACCGTTTGTTCGAACCCTTTTTCCGTGCTGAAGAGGGGCGAAGTGACACTGGGAGCAATCACGGACTTGGTTTGGCCATTGTGGCTGCAATTGCGAAACTGCATGGTGGTGATGTGTTTGCAAGCAGCGAAAATCAAGTTACGGTGATTGGCTTTTCGATTCACACAGAACCGCAATTGACATGAACACCGAAAAAATGACATCCTAATAACATGTATCGTTCATTCATCTTCATGTTCCTTATGTTTCTGCTGCCGCTCCAGGCCTCCTGGGGCGCGGTGGCGGATTATTGCGCGCATGACGAGCTTGCGCAACAATCATCACATTTCGGCCACCATCAAGATGAACATCATGCCCACGATAGCCAAGCTGATGCCGGTGACGATCAAGATAGCCAATATCCGCAAAACCACGACCATTCGCATTCATCCAGCTTTATCGGCTTTTCGGCTGACAACGCGAACGGCGTGATCATTGATTTCAGTTCACCCCAACAGGTGCTGAGCACTTCAAAGTATTCCTTTTTCTGTCAAACCCGCCCTGAACGCCCCAAGTGGCCTGTGTCTGCCTGATTACGGCGACACGACACCTGTCTTTACACCTCATTAAACGACTGCGTTAATTCGTCTCGCCGATTCTTTCCTTTGTACACCGGAGAAATCGATGCGAAAAATATTGCTAACGCTGGCTGCGACCGCGTTGCTGCCCAGTGCCGCCATGGCTCAGGGCAACACCCCCGAATACACCAGCAATGGGCTTAATTCCCCATCCGGGCAAGCCAGCTTGCCGCGAACAACAAACCTTACTTTGAACACCGCACTTGAAAGGGCCTATGCGGCAAACCCTGAACTGGCAGCGGCCCGAAATGCGCTGCTGGCACAAGACGGCACCATACGCCAGGCTGAAACCCGCCCCAACCCCGAATTACAGGCCCTGGTTGAAGACACGCGAAGTGCAACCCGCACCAGCACCCTGCAACTGAACCAGCGCATTGAACTGGGCGGAAAGCGTTCTGCTCGAATTGATGCAGCCGAGCGCGGCAAGAACCTTGCTGAAGCTGACCTTGCCATGGTGCGGGCCACCCTGCAAACCGAAGTCACCTCTGCGTTTTACGACACGCTGGTTGCACAGGAACGTGTGCGGCTTGCCCAATCTTCCATCGACCTGGCACAAAACGCCCAGCGCGCTGCACAAAAAAGGGTTGAAGCAGGCAAGGTATCGCCTGTCGAGGCCACCAAAGCGGGCATTGCATTGGCTGGCGCACGCGTGGATTATGCACGCGCTGAAAGTGCGCTGAAATCGTCTAAAAAACGTTTGGCCACCGCCATGGGAGAATCCCGGGTCGGTTTTGAAACCGTTGAAGGCAATCTTGAAAACCTGCCCGAGCTGCCCGCCATCGAGACACTGGAAGACAGGTTGCAGCAATCGCCTGCATACCGGAAAGCCCAAATTGAAGTGGACCGCCGCAAGGCCATTAGCGAGGTTGAACGCAGCAAAGGCGTACCCGATGTGACGGTGAGCCTTGGTGGGCGAAAAAATCAGGAACTTGGCTTGAACCAGGCCATTTTTGGGGTATCCATTCCCATCCCTGTTTTTGACCGCAACCAGGGCAACTTGCTTGAATCACTGCGACGCGCTGACCAGGCCAAAGATGAACTGACAGCAACGCAATACCGCTTGTCTCGCGATTTACAAGCCGCATACGAAAACCTGAGCGCGTCCCGCGAGGAATTCCTGGCCTTGCGTGACAGCATTTTGCCCAGTGCAGAAAGCGCCTACAACGCTGCAAGCAAGGGTTTCGAGATGGGCAAGTTCAGTTTTCTGGAAGTGCTGGACGCACAACGCACCCTGTTTGATGCCATGGCGCAAAGCCAGCAATCGCTCGCCCAATCCCACCGGTATGCCGCCGAACTGCAAGGGATTCTTGGGCAAACACCAGCCAATATTCAGTAGGACCACTTAATCATGAAACGCAATTTCAGCAAGAAACAAATCATTTCCATCGCCCTGCTTGTTGCAGTGGGTGCCCTGCTGCCAGCCCTTATTTTAACCACAGGCAATTCCCAGCCTGGGCAAACCAATGGCACACAACTTGAACAAGCCAACCCCAATGAACCTGTCAAAGGACCCAAAGGGGGCAAGTATTTCGCGCAAGACGGCTACGGGGTCGAGGTGACCATTTTTGAGGACGGTGTAGACCCCGAGTTCAGAATTTACACCTACAAAGACAACGCCTTGCTGCCCCCCGAGGCCACCAAGGCAAGTATTGAACTTGAGCGCTTGGGTCGAAAGCCGCAAACCATCAACTTTGCACCTGCAAACAATTTTTTGCGCGGCGATGCCGTAGTGTTTGAGCCCCATTCATTCCGTGTTGCCGTGAATGCGCAACACCAAGGCAAGCAATACCGCTTCGCTTATGACCAGATCGAGTTCCGAATCGACATGAGCGCCGAGCAAATGAAACAAAGCGGCATTGAACTGGCCACAGCCGGCCCGGCCAAAATCAAAAGCAGCATTGAATTGATCGGCGAAATCCAGTTCAACAGCGACAACACGGTACGCGTGGTGCCACGCTTGAGTGGCATTGTGGAATCTGCCCCCGTGAACGCGGGTGATCAGGTTAAAAAGGGACAAGTGCTGGCCGTAATTTCCAGCCAAACCCTGGCAGACCAGCGAACCGAGTTGCTGGCAGCGCAAAAACGCCTGGCATTGGCCAACACCACATTCGAGCGGGAAAAGAAACTGTGGGAAGACAAAATTTCAGCCGAGCAAGATTATCTGCAAGCGCGCAATACCAAGCAAGAGGCTGAAATTGCAGTGCTGAACGCACGGCAAAAGCTCGCCTCGATCAATGGCGGCGCCACCATTGGAAGCCAACTGACCCGCTATGAAATTCGGTCACCGATATCAGGCACCGTGGTGGAAAAAAACATTGCTTTGGGGCAGGCGTTGAAAGAAGACGCCAATATTTTCACGGTGGCCGATTTGTCCACCGTGTGGGCCGAAATGACGATTTACCCCAAAGACCTGAACACAGTGAAGGTAGGCCAGCAAGCCACCGTGAAAGCCACGGCATTTGAATCGGAAAGCGTGGGCAAAGTGGCGTATGTGGGTTCCCTGGTGGGTGAACAAACCCGCACCGCCACTGCACGCATTGTGTTGCCGAACCCCGATTCTGTGTGGCGTCCCGGGCTGCCAGTGAAAGTTGAACTGGTGGCCGAGGAAAGTGAAGTACCGGTTGCCATTTCAACCGAAGCCCTTCAAACCATTCTGGATGGACCGGCCGTGTTTGGTCGCTATGGCCAACAGTTTGAGGCACGCCCGGTTGAACTGGGCCGCAGCGATGGCAAAACCGTTGAAGTGTTGGGCGGCCTGGACGCGGGTGAGCAATACGCGGCAACCAACAGCTTCCTGATCAAGGCGGATATCGGCAAATCAGGGGCAAGCCATGACCATTGATTCAACGCTTGCCCACATCTGCACCACCCTTTGCCAATGCACGCAAACAGAGGAAGTACCGAATCATGTTTGAAAAAATAATCCGTTTCGCCATCGAACAACGATGGTTTGTGATGCTGGGAACCGTGGGCCTGATTGCCCTGGGTATTTACAGTTATCAAAAATTGCCAATAGACGCTGTACCCGACATTACCAACGTTCAGGTTCAAATCAACACCTCCGCACCAGGCTACTCGCCGCTGGAGTCTGAACAGCGCATTACCTTTCCCATTGAAACTGTGATGGCCGGTTTACCCGGCCTGCAGGAAACCCGTTCCATTTCACGCTACGGCCTGTCGCAGGTCACCGTGATTTTCAAGGAAGGCACCGACATTTATTTCGCTCGCCAACTGGTCAATGAACGCATTCAGCAAACCAAGGGGCAACTGCCCGCCGGAATCGATCCCGCGATGGGGCCAATTTCCACGGGTTTGGGTGAAATTTTCATGTGGACCGTGGAAACCAAAGAAGGGGCTTTGAAAGAAGATGGCACACCCTACACCCCCACGGATCTTCGGGAAATTCAGGACTGGATCATCAAGCCCCAACTACGCAATGTGCCCGGCGTCACCGAGATCAACACCATTGGCGGCTATGCCAAGGAATTCCAGATTGCACCCTCGCCCGACAAACTGGTTGCACAGGGTATTTCGCTGAAGGACTTGTTGCGGGCTGTTGAACAAAACAACAGCAATGTGGGCGCTGGTTACATTGAGAAACGGGGTGAACAGTATTTGATCCGTGCGCCGGGTCAGCTCAACAACATTGCCGACATTGAAAACGTGATTGTGTCAAACCGCGCCGGTGTGCCCATTCGCATTAAAGATGTTGCGCAGGTTTACATTGGCAAAGAACTTCGCACCGGTGCCGCCACAGAAAATGGCAGAGAGGTGGTGCTGGGCACGGTGTTCATGCTGATTGGTGAAAACAGTCGCGTGGTGTCGCAAGCGGTGTCAAAAAAACTGGAAGAAGTAAACCGGAACCTGCCGGAAGGGGTAGTTGCGCAAACCGTTTACGACCGCACGGTGCTGGTGGACAAAGCCATCAACACCGTGAAAAAAAACCTGATTGAAGGCGCCATTCTGGTAATTGCAATCCTGTTTCTTTTTCTGGGCAATATTCGCGCGGCCATCATCACGGCGATGGTAATTCCACTGTCCATGCTGTTCACGTTTTTTGGCATGGTCAATAACGGGGTTAGTGCCAACTTGATGAGCCTGGGCGCACTGGATTTCGGCATCATCATTGACGGTGCCGTGGTCATTGTTGAAAACTGTGTGCGCCGCTTGGCCCATGCACAAACCAAAGCGGGGCGAACACTCACGCGCAAGGAACGCTTTCATGAAGTGTTTCTGGCCTCCAAGGAAGCGCGACGATCCCTGCTGTTCGGCCAACTCATCATCATGGTGGTTTACCTGCCCATTTTTGCGCTCACCGGTGTGGAAGGAAAAATGTTCCACCCCATGGCCTTCACCGTGGTGGCGGCACTGCTGGGTGCCATGATTCTCTCGATCACCTTCATTCCGGCAGCGGTGGCTTTATTGATCACCAACAATGTCAGCGAGAAAGAAAACCGCATCATGACGTGGGCAAAGCGTGGATACGAACCCGCACTGGTCAAGTCCATGGCCAACAAACCGGTGGTGCTTTCAATTGCCGTGGTGTTGGTGGTTTTATCGGGTTTGCTGGCAACCCGCATGGGCAGCGAATTTGTGCCCAGCTTGAATGAAGGCGACATTGCCTTGCATGCCCTGCGTATTCCGGGCACCAGCTTGAGCCAGGCCATTGGCATGCAAACTGAACTGGAAAAAACAATCAAGCAGTTTCCTGAGGTGGACCGTGTATTTGCCAAAATTGGCACGGCCGAAATTGCAACCGACCCAATGCCACCAAACGTGGCAGACAATTTCGTGATGCTGAAACCCACCTCGGAATGGCCAGACCCCAGCCGCAGCAAAACCGACCTGGTGGAAGCCATGCAAACCGCTGTCATGAAAATACCAGGCAACAACTATGAATTCACCCAGCCCATTCAAATGCGATTCAATGAATTATTGTCGGGTGTGCGAAGTGATGTGGCTGTGAAAGTATTTGGTGATGACCTGGACACACTGAATACCGTGGCCGGAGAAATTTCCGAAGTGCTGGAAAAAGTCGATGGCGCAGCAGACGTGAAAGTAGAACAAACCACGGGCCTGCCCATGCTGACCGTTCAAATTGATCGCGAAAAAACTGCACGGTTTGGCATCAACGTGACCGATGTTCAAAACACCGTTGCCATGGCCGTTGGCGGGCAGGAAGCAGGTGTGCTGTTTCAGGGCGATCGCAGGTTTGACATCACCGTGCGCTTGCCCGAAGCGCTGCGAAACGACCTGCAGGCCATTGCGCGGCTGCCCATTCAGTTGCCAGGCAGTACGGCTGGCAGCGACATGCCCCTGTTTGTTCAACTGGGCGATGTGGCAAGCCTGGACATCGCACCCGGGCCAAACCAAATCAGCCGGGAAAATGGCAAGCGCCGCGTGGTGGTAACCGCCAACGTGCGTGGCCGCGACATTGGTTCATTTGTGGCCGATGCTCAAAGCCAGATTCAGCAGAAGGTGAAAGTACCAGCAGGCAACTGGATCAGCTGGGGGGGTACGTTTGAACAGTTGCAATCGGCCTCCAAACGACTGCAAATTGTAGTTCCGCTGTCACTGTTTCTGGTATTCCTGTTGTTGTTCATCATGTTCAACAACGTTCGGGATGGTTTGATTGTGTTCACGGGTGTACCGTTTGCATTGACTGGCGGTATTTTGGCCTTGTGGTTGCGCGACATTCCATTGTCAATTTCAGCGGGGGTGGGCTTCATTGCACTTTCTGGTGTGGCGGTGCTGAACGGGCTGGTGATGATTTCATTTATCCGCAGCCTGCGCGAGGAGGGCATGCCCTTAGACAAGGCCATTCATGACGGTGCCATGACACGGCTTCGCCCGGTGCTGATGACCGCGCTGGTGGCTTCACTTGGCTTTATTCCGATGGCGATTGCCACGGGTACCGGCGCTGAGGTTCAACGGCCCCTGGCCACAGTAGTAATCGGGGGAATTCTGTCATCAACCGCCCTTACCCTGCTGGTGCTTCCCATTCTTTACCGGTTGACCCACCGCAAGGAAGAGGAAATGAACGTTACTGATCAACAAGCAAAACCTGCTTACAACACATAGGCTAGCAACATGGGCTGGATTATTTTGAAGTACCTGACCACCGCAGGCCTGGTGGTCCTTATTTCCGAAGTGGCCAAGCGCAGTGACAAACTGGGCGCGTTGATCGCAGCGTTGCCCATGGTCACGGTGCTGACGCTGATTTGGCTTGCTGTTGAAAAGGCACCGCAGGAAAAAATTGCCAACCACGCCTACCTGACATTCTGGTATGTGCTGCCCACCCTGCCCATGTTTTTGGCCTTCCCCTGGCTGTTGCCCAAGGTGGGGTTTGTGTTCTCGCTGGCGGGCAGCGCATTGCTTACTCTGGTTTGCTTCGCCATAACAGTGAAAGTGGCAGCGGGTTTTGGTGTTCAACTTTGGTTTAAATAAGGGGTAGACAATATGGGCGCAGGACATTCCCATGATGTGAAAGTAGAAGGATACGAAAAACCGCTGTGGATCACCTTGATACTCACCACCAGCTTCATGGTGGCCGAAGTTGTGGGCGGCATATTTACCAACAGCCTGGCTTTGATTTCCGATGCGGCACACATGTTCACCGACTCTGCGGCGTTGGCCATTTCCTTGGCAGCCATTCAAATTGGAAAACGCGCGGCTGATTCAAAACGTACATTTGGCTACCACCGTTTCGAAATTCTGGCGGCTGCTGTCAATGCCATTCTGCTGTTCGGGGTGGCCATTTACATTCTGATAGAGGCGTACCTGCGAATATCGAATCCACCCGATATTCAGTCGAACGTGATGCTGATTGTTGCCTCACTTGGCCTGCTTGTGAATTTGATCTGCATGAAAATCCTGAGCGGCTCGAAAGACGACAATCTGAATATGAAGGGTGCCTACCTGGAGGTGTGGGGCGACATGCTGGGATCTGTGGGCGTGATCGTGGGTGCCTTGTTGATTCGATGGACGGGTTGGGGCTGGATCGACTCCGTAATTGCCGTGGGCATCGGGCTTTGGGTGCTGCCACGTGCGTGGGCCCTGTTAAAACAAAGCACACATATTTTGCTGGAGGGCACACCGGAACATTTGAACATTGACGAGATCAAGCAGGCACTGTCAAGTCACTGGGGCGTGGACAGCATTCATGATTTGCATGTGTGGTCCATTTCCAGCGGCAAGTCCAGCTTGTCAGTTCATGTGGTATGCCAGCACCGGGAGGTGGATTGGACTGATTTGCTTCAACAAATTCGCACCATGCTAGCAAACCGGTTTGACTTGCACCACACCACCATTCAGCTTGAGGCTACACCGTGTAGCGATGCAAGTGGAGAACACAGCTACACCGGCTCACCATGAAGCGCCCAGGTCTGCCGGGTTGTTGCTGGCATATGCGAGGCTTCCCCCGGCAATCGCGCTTGCGGTTACAATCAGGGCGGTAAACAATTTTCTCTGTTTCATAATTTCACCCCGTAGTTGAAAGTCAATCAAGCAGGTTTGCTTGTGACAGTTCCTACTTTGCCCATGCAAACTTAGCGCAACATTAGATGCGTTTCTGCATCGATGAGTTTTTGAAACTTCCCGGAATCCCTCTTTCTCGGCCCCAGCGAGCCGGTTAAACTGCTCTTATCGCATCAACCCGGTGTAGTGTGGCTACCCTCTCAGGGCCAGGAGATCAATTTGCTGTTTGAAAACCCAACCCGAATTCACCACTGGGCAGCCTGGGCACTGCTAGGTCTGTTCATTGTTTTTCTTAACCGCTACACGGGCTGGGACCAGGCCATTTCGAATGTATTTTTTGATCCGCAGGCAGCGAATTTTCCATTGAAACAAAACCAGTGGCTTGGCCTTCTTCTACACGATGGTTTGCGTTGGCTTGCGGCTGGCATTTGGCTGGGTTTTGGTTTTCTGTTGTGCTTAAAACCTTTCAGGCTGAAATATGGGGGAGCAATTGTTTTTATTCTGCTGGTCAGCTTGCTGACCGCACTGGTGGTCAGCATACTGAAGGCCCAGTCCGTGCACAGTTGCCCTTGGGATTTGAAGCTGTACGGCGGAACAGCCGATTATTTCCGATTGTTTCAAAACACCCGTGTTGTTGCGAACCCGGGACCCGGAAAATGCTTTCCCAGCGGGCACGCATCCACCGCATTCATGTGGATTGTGTTGTTGTACAGCCCAATGCCGTGGTTGAGGCAACACCGCAGCACAATGACCATCGCGGTGCTGTTGATGGGTGGGCTGGCTGGCGGCGTGCAAATTGCCAAGGGTGCCCATTTTGTAAGCCATGTACTGGCCACAACATGGCTTTGCTGGGGTGTTACCTTGTTTGCCCTTGCTGCTCAAAATGAGCTTTCAAAGCATTGGTGCGCTGCGTGCAAACGCCACTTTCAACCTCGAAAGTCAACATAAGTGCGCAGAACAAGTCGTCGTGCGTGAAAGGATAATCCTTGACCAGCCTCAAGTCGTCAGTACGGTAGTCAAAGTTTTTTCCAAACCACAACACCGAAGCCACATGGGTTTGTTCCCTGGGCGAAAACACATACGGTGCGCCATGCAAATACATGCCTTGCTCACCCAGGGACTCGCCGTGGTCGCTCACGTAAAGCATTGCAGTTTCATGGCTTGAGTCGAATTTTTTCAGCAAAGCAATGGTTTGCGCCAAAAAATGATCTGTGTACGAAATTGCATTGTCGTAGGCGTTGTTGATTTCCTCGTCGGTGCATTTTGACAATTCATTGGTTTTGCACACAGGCGTAAACCGCTCAAACTCTGGCGGGTAGCGTTTGTAGTAAGCGGGGCCATGGTTGCCCATTTGATGCAACACAATCAACAGGTCTTTACCGGGGTGTTTTCGTATGTGGTCTTCAAGCCCAACCAGCATGCCGGCGTCTCGGCATTCAGAATCGCAAACCGGGTTGATGGCCGGGTCGCGAAAATTCTCGTAGGGCAAACGAAGGGCAACGCCTTTGGAATCGGAATTGTTGTCGCGCCACAAAATTTCAACGCCCTGGCGTTTCAGCACATCCAGCACGTTCTCGAATTGATTGACTTTATCACCATCGAAGCCATCGTGCCCAGCCAGTGAAAACATGCAGGGCACCGACACGGCGGTTGATGTACCGCAGGAAGTAACATTGCCCAGAGAAACCACATCTTCTTTGTCCAACATGGGGTTGGTGGGCTTGGTGTAGCCATTCAGTGCAAACCGGTCGGCACGCGCCGTTTCGCCCACCACCAAAACAATCAGTTCCTTGGGGTGCAGCGGGGGTTCATCATTCAATGCAGCGTCTGGCGCCACTGCCTGCACCACCACGGGGCCAGCACTGCCTTTGATTTTGCTGCTGGCCAAGCGAATGGCTGAGTAGGTGAAATACGTGGGGTTGGCGTAAAAGCGCAGGCTTTTGTGTTCACGGAAAAATGAAGCGTATTGGGAGGTAAAAGGCACAATCAACAACACCATGCCTGCCAGCAAACACACACTGAACAATGCCTTGGCGCGAAGTTCTGTTGCAAGGCCCTTTGCCCTGGGCATGCGCCGCAGCACATACCAGGCAGGTAACACACCCAGAACCAACAAGTACAACAGCATGGAAATCGAAAACAGGTCGCCTGCCTCGGCCGCATTGGTTTGCAAGGTGTTTTCCAGCATGGTTTGGTCAATCACCGTGCCGTAGGTCGACATGAAATACGCCGCCATGCTTGAAGCAATCAAATAAAAAGCCAATACCCAAGGCGCTGCACGCCCATGGCACAACCATACCAACAACAAAGTGGTGGCGAGGGTAAACAACAAAAATACGGATGCAACAAACAACACATTGCCATCGAAGAGGGGATAGGCTTGCATCAAGCGGCTTGTAAAACTACCGTTGGCCAAAAGCATAAGGAACGCAGAAACACCCGCTATCCAACGGTTTTGCGGATTGAAAATATTGCGCCACATGGTGTTGTTCCTGATCAATACGGCCAGCAAAGGCGACTTTTATTTTGGTGTCGAAATTGTACACCGATGCCACTGATTTACCCCTAGCTTGGCCTCCAGGCGACTTGATCCAGCTCGTTATTGTTTCACTGAAAACCCGATGCGTACCCATTCCCCATCGCACTGGGCAAAGGGTTCACCCCCATGCAAACGGGCAATGGCAGCCACAATCGCCAAGCCCAGACCATGGTTATGCCCACTTTCATTGCGCGATTGATCTACCCGGTAGAAAGGCTCAAACAAATGAGGCACGCTACGCTGGGGAATACACACGCCTTTGTTGCTCACGGTAACGTTGACCAAGCTACTGGTATGCGCAGGTTCAATGTGAATGTGAATTGTGCTGCCCTCTTCGGCATAGCGAATGGCATTGGACACGAGGTTGGACAAAGCCCGCTTGACCAATTCGGAATCAATGCGTGCTGAAGCATCGCCGTGTAATTCAAAGTGCAAATGCTTTTCCTCCAGCATGGCCTCCATGTAGTCCATCACCGTCATCACTGGTTCACTCAACTTTTCAACCCAGCGAAAATCGTTGTACTGTCCCTGGCTGGCATGCGACAAAAACAGCATGCTTTGAATAATGCGGTTCATGCGTTGCAGTTCTTCAAGGTGGCTGTGCAAGGCTTCTTTCAAATGCTCCGGATCGGGGTTCTTCTCGCGCAGCAACAACTCGTGGCTCACGGTAAGGCTGGACAAGGGCGTGTTCAACTCGTGTGCCACGTTGGAATTAAACGAACGCAATTGCTCCTGGTATTGACCCACCTTGCCCATCAGCTTGTTGAACTGCTCAACAACCGGGTAAAGCTCCTCGGGTTCATGGTCACTTTTGATTCTGGCGTTGATATCTGAAGGATCAAAGTCTGCAATTTTCCGCCCAAACTTGTTCAGGGGTTTCAGTTCAAAACGTGCCAAGGTGCCGCTCAGCAGCATAATGAAAAAACCCCAAACCACCGTCACCGCCGTAAACAGCAAAGCAATAAACTTCAAAAATCTTTTGTCTTCAGACACGTCCATGGCCAGCTCAAGATCGTTCATGGGCATGCTGCCCCCCAATCCATTCAAGGGGTGCATGTAGCTCACTTTGTGCTTCACCTGGCTTAACAACAACTGCGGGCCATATAGCACTTGCCCGTTTTCGCCATGCACTTTGGCACGCACGTTGCCAAGGCTTAACAGCAATTCGTCTACCCGGCTCCACATTTCAGTGGGCAAAAGCTCGCTGTTGCGGCCCAACACCTGTTCAACACTGGAAGCTGCGCGGCTGAGTGTGTCCTGATGCCGCATGTCTTGCCACATGCAAATGGCCTGGTAACTGATGATGGCGATAATGCCCACACCCAGAATACTGAGTATCGACATTTGCAATGAAGATCGCCTTGCTATTGAACGCCTCACGATGGAAGGTCCCCTACGGCCTGCTCATTGGCCTGCTCAACCACCGCGCGTTGTTCCAGCACATAGCCCATGCCACGCACGGTGTGCAACAAAGGCTGGTCAAAAGGTTCGTCCATTTTGCTGCGCAAGCGCCGAACCGCCACATCCACCACATTCGTTTCACTGTCAAAGTGCATGTCCCACACCAGTTCTGCCAACTCGGTGCGCGAAAGCACCTCGCCTTTTCGGCGCAACAGCAACCACAACAGGCTGAATTCTTTGGCGGTCAAACGCAAGTCTTGCCCAGCCCGTTTGGCCTGGCGCTTTACGGCGTCCAATTCAAGATCCGCCAGGCCGAGGTGGCTGCTGTCGGCAGCGGCACTGGGTTGGCCTTGCGCACGGCGGGCCAATGCATGCACACGGGCCACCAATTCAGAGAAAGCGAAAGGCTTGGTCAGGTAATCGTCGGCACCCGCCTGCAAACCTTTCACACGGTCTTCAACCATGGAACGGGCCGTGAGCATAAGTACGGGAATGTTCATGGTTTGGCGCAAGGCGGCCAAGACGCCCAAGCCATCCAGGTCGGGCAACATGCCATCTAGGATAATGAGTTCGTAATGGCCCTCGGTGGCCAGGTGCAAACCGTCAATGCCGTTGTGGGCAACATCCACCACAAAGCCTTCCGAGCTCAACCCTTTCTGAAGGTAGCTGGCCAGTTTTTTTTCGTCTTCAATCACCAGAATTTTCATCGAAACTGCACCGCTGCGGCCAAGTAAACACAACACGCAGTATAGAAGCTAGGCCGATATTTTTAAATTACAAATTTGTAATGTGCCTGTGGGCACTTGGTAATTCGAGGCTGCGTAAAGTACGACTCATGCCAACGCAATAACGCAACGGCAAAACTTAGTGAAGTACCTCAAAAGGAGATTTACCATGAACGCACGTCAATTGATCGCTACCTCCGTATTGGCCATTTCAGCATCTGTACCAGCCGTGGTCATGGCCAACCCAGCAACTCAGCAAGGCGATGGCACCAGCCACGTGGTGGCAGCCGAAAGTCAGCGTAACCAAGCTACACGCCAAGCTGTGTTGAATGAATATCAGAAGGCAGTACAAACCGGCGAATTCAGCCCCGCGGCAGGTGATGCGAGTGTTACCGTTCAAACTGCAAAGTCGACCGTCACTCGTGCTGAAGTCATCAGCAAGATCAACGGTGTAGACCTGACCGAAGGTGATGCCAGCTAAATGGTAAAAACCGGGTAGTCTGCCGGTTTTCAAAGGGCGCCTGTGATTCCCCGCACAGGCGCCTTTTGTTTTAACATGAGCTTAACCTTTGCTTCAAAGCAGTACTTTCCATGTCGTCCAGCAAGAAACCTCCCGCCTTTAACCATTCAAACGAATCCGCTGTGCCTTCGGGCCGCTTCGCCCGTTTAAGCCGGTTTGGTGCCTTGGCCACCACGGTGGCAGGTTCGGTGGTTAAGAACGGCACCAAACAATTGGCACAGGGAAAGCGGCCCAAGCTGAGCAGCCTGTTGCTGACCCCCAAAAACGCTCTGCGCGTGGCCGACCAGTTGGCACAACTGCGCGGTGCGGCCATGAAACTGGGGCAACTTGTGTCGATGGACGCAGGCGACATGCTGCCACCCCAACTGGCTGAAATTATGGCCAGGCTTCGGCAAGACGCCAAACACATGCCTCGCAAACAACTGCTCGCCGTGCTGGAAAAAGAATGGGGCGAGAACTGGCGCGAGAGGGTGCGCGAATTTAACCTGACGCCGATTGCCGCCGCATCAATTGGGCAGGTGCATGAGGCCATTTCATTGGACGGCGAGAAGCTGGCTGTCAAAATTCAGTACCCGGGTGTGCGCGACAGCATCGACAGCGACATCGACAATGTGGCCACCATTTTGCGCTTCACGGGCTTGGTACCCAAAACATTCGATTTAGCCGCACTGCTTGCTGAAGCAAAGAAGCAGTTGCATGAAGAGGCAGATTACCTACGGGAAGCTGAGTACATCGCGAAATACACCGAAGCACTGGGCGAAGACGAACGGTTTGAAGTTCCCACGGTCAATACCCGCTTAACCACACGCGGCATATTGGCCATGCGTTATGTGGAAGGCGTACCGATCGAACAAATGGCGCACGCTACCCAACCGGTTCGCGACAAAATTGCCACCATGCTGTTCGAATTGTTGTTCAAAGAATTGCTGGGCATGCGCTTGATGCAAACTGACCCGAATTTTGCGAACTACCGTTACAACCCAAAAACCGGCAAAGTGGTGCTGCTTGATTTTGGTGCCACCCGCAGTTTTGATAAAGAACTGGTGGACGGTTATGTGGACGTGATGAAAGCTGCACAGGCAGGCAGCCGCAGCCTGATGGAAAAGGCCGCGACCCGCATTGGCTATTTCGATTCAAGCACGCAAACCCACCACAGGGAGTTGGTACTTGACTTGATGGATTTGGCCTGCGAGCCTTTTTGCACCAAGGGTTGTTTTGATTTTGGCAACACCGACCTGGCTGCGCGAATTCGCGACAAAGGCTTTGAACTGGGCGAAGACCGAAAGTTCTGGCACGCCCCGCCCATTGACTGCCTGTTCATTCACCGCAAACTGGGTGGGCTGTTTTTGCTGGTCACCCGCTTGAAGGCCAAGGTACACGTCGCAGCATGCGCTGGATGCATTAAATCGTAATAGTTTTGTTACAAATTTGTAATGTTCATGTGGGGTCTTGGTCATTCGTACCTGCGTAAAGTACAACTCATGCCAACGCAATAAAGCAAAGGCAAACACTTAACGCAGTACCTTATTTTTACAATCCAAGGAGATACACCATGAACGCACGCAACCTGATCGCCACTTCTGTTTTGGCCCTTTCAGCAACTGTTCCAGCAATCGCTTTTGCAAACAGCCCTACAAACCATGGCGATGCAACAGACCACGTCGCACAATATTCACAGCGCGACCAAGCTACACGCCAGGAAGTACAGCGCAACTACCAGCAAGCTGTTCAAGCAGGTACATTCAACCCAGTAGCGGGTGATGAGACTGTTATTGCAACCGAATCAAAGTCCACTGTCAGCCGTGCTGAAGTGCTCAGCAAGATCAACGGCGTAGACCTGACCGAAGGCGACGCCAGTTAATTTGAACAATCAACCTTGAGTTGATTTCCCTTGAAGGCGCATGTGATTTCACTCACATGCGCCTTTGATACTTTTGTTCATCTGAATCTTGAGCCGCGCAGAAATGGGTTGCCTGTGTAGCCTTCAGGTGTATACGGCAACATCCGCAAGATGATTACCAAACACCTACACCCTGGGCTGAAGCATGATGATTGCCATCCCTGCCAAGGCTAGCCCTGCACCTGCAATATCCCACCGGGTTAAGTTGATACCCTCGATCCAGTAAAGCCAGAGCAAAGCCACGCTGATGTACATGCCGCCATAGGCGGCATACGTGCGGCCAGCAGCTGAAGGGTGCAAAGTCAACAGCCAGGCAAATAAAACAAGAAACCCGATGGCCGGGAGCCACAACCATGGGGACTTGTCCTGTTTCAGAATCAGCCAAGGCAAATAGCAGCCCAAAATTTCAGAAACGGCCGTCACTGCAAACAATGCAGAAAATTTGATCAGCTCCATTTCCCAAACTCAGTTTGTTTTAAATCGAACGGTGGCTTTCTTCTTGTTGGCGAATTCCACTGTGGCCACTGCGGTGTAGCCAGATCCCTTCAAATCCACACCCTCACCCGACAAAAGCACCCCCTGGCCAGCCAGTGTTCTTTCCATTTTTTGATCGGCCACCAGAAACACCACTTTGGCCTTGGCTTTGCTCAAGTCAATCACCTTGCCGTGATCATTTGCATGCAATTGAACATTTTCCGACCTCACCACCAATTCATACTCGATGTGGTTGGCTTCAACCACTACACCGCCATGTTTGGGCTCAAGTTTGTGCTCATCTTTTTCCTGTGCCACAGCAAAGCCTGAACTCAAGGCCAAAACAAGACCGAAACTTGTTGTCAGCAATTTGATTGATTTCATCGTCATCCCCTTTCCGTTAAAAAAATTACAATGCTTGAGCATCGGATTGCTCCATTAACCTTTCCGCGTCTTTGCGCCCAAAAACCCAAAACAATGCTGGCGTTAAAAAGGTATCCAGCAGGGTTGAACTGATCAGGCCAGCAAAAATTACAACTGCAACCGGGTGCAAAATTTCAGTACCCGGGCGCTCTGCTTCAAACAGAAGCGGCGCCAAGGCAAATGCAGTGACCAAAGCAGTCATTAAGACGGGACTTAACCGTTCCATCGATCCGCGCACAATCATGGACTGCGTAAACTGCTCGTGTTCGAATCGCATCAAGTTGATGTAGTGGCTCACCTTCAAAATGCCGTTGCGAACTGAAATACCGGCAAGCGTGATAAAACCAATCAATGCAGCCACTGACAAAGGCTGTCCAGATAACCACAAACCAAGAACCGCCCCCACCATGGCCAATGGAATATTGCCCATGATGATGGCCGACAAGCGCACCGACTGATAACGGCTGTAGAGCACCGCAAACATCAGGACCAGGGAAATAATGGACAAGAAACCGACCAACCGTGTGGCTTCTTCTTGTGCTTCAAACTGGCCGCCCAAGGTAATGAAATAACCTTCCGGCAAATCAGTATTTGCAACTGTGGTGCGAATATCTTCAACCACTTCAGAAAGCGCTCTACCTTGGGCGTTGGCAGAAATCACAATTCGCCGTTTCCCGTCGTCCCGACTGATCTGGTTGGGACCATCACTATCTTCAATGTCCGCCAAAACAGACAACGGAACTGCACCCAAGGGGGTCGGTATCAGTAGAGTCTTGAGTTGCTCCAAACTGCGGTCTTTTTCTGCCAGTTTCAAAACCAGGGCAAAACGCCGGTTGCCTTCAACCACCTGAGTGATTTTCTCGCCCTCAATCAAAGCCTGTAGAGAATGCAACACTTCCGATGAAGACACACCATACCGGGATGCGGCATCGTAGTTGATCCGCACTTTGATCTCTGGTGCGAGCACCTGCTTCTCAACTTCAAGGTCAACCAGTCCATCGATTGTTGACAGCTCTGCACGCAGAGTTTCAGCGGTGCCACGCAAGGTATCCAAGTCTTCCCCAAATACCTTGATCGCGATTTGCGAGCGCACCCCAGACAACATGTGATCAATGCGATGTGAAATGGGCTGCCCCACCGCAATGGCTGCTGGCAGGTTCTGGAGTCGTTCGCGTATTTCCGCTTGTAACTCCGCCATGGGGCGTGTCATGTCACCGGCGGGAATCAAACCCAAATCCAGTTCAGACACGTGAACACCTTCAGCATGTTCATCCAGCTCCGCACGACCACTTCGCCGTCCAATGTGCGTAATTTCTGGAATGTCTTTGAGCAACACTTCCGCTTGAGAGGCCAATTTGGAGGACTCATCCAAAGTGACGCCAGGATTTAACCTCATACCGATCAGCAAGGTGCCTTCATTGAAAGGCGGAAGGAATGTTTTAGCAAAAAATGGTACAGATGCGCCTGCAACAATTACTGCAATCACACCGGCCCAAATTGCCGCTTTCGAGTTATTGAGTACACCAGACAAGCCAACCTGATACTTGGATTTTAACCAAGCCAACACGCGGGTGTCGCCATGATCAAGATCCTTGATGCCAGGCAACAGGTAATACGACAACACGGGTGTCACCGTGACAGAAACCACCAGCGATGCAAGGGTAGATACGATAAATGCAATGCCCAGCGGAACAAACAACTTGCCTTCAATGCCGGGCAACGCGAACAAGGGGATGAACACCAACACAATAATCACGGTGGCGTACACAATACCTGTTCTTACTTCAAGCGATGCTTTGCGCACCAGGCCAACCAGGTCAAATGGCATGCCTGGATGTTTCGCCCGTTGTTCCTTCAGGCGGCGAAGAATATTTTCTACGTCGACCACGGCATCATCGACCAAACCACCAATGGCAATGGCCAACCCACCCAGCGTCATGGTGTTGATTGACAGCCCGAAATACTCAAACACCAGTGCTGTGATGAAAATAGACACGGGGATGGCAACCAGTGCAATTACGGTCGGGCGAATCGTACCCAAAAAGAAAAACAGCACAGCAGCGACAAATATCGAAGCGCCAATCAGCTTTCCTTGCAGAGTAGAAATTGAGGCTTCAATGAAACTGGCCTGCCTGAAAGTCACACGCGGTGTTTCCATTCCTTCTGGCAAGCTGCTGCCCATGGAAACCAGGGCCTCTTCAATCCTTTTGGTTAAGGCAATGGTGTCAGCGCTTGGCTGCTTTTGTACGCCCAAAATTACAGCGGGTTTGCCTTCAAACCCGGCATCACCCCGTTTAACTGCGGCCGCAAAATCCACCTTGGCGACTTGCTTGAGCAGCACTGGCACACCGTCTTTTGAACCTACAGCCACCTTTCCAAGGTCCTCCAAAGAGGACGTTCTTCCAAGGTTTCGAATCAAGTACTCACGGCCATTAAGCGCCAAAAATCCGCCCGATGTATTGGATGCAAAACCGCTCAAGGCCTGCTGCAGGTCCTCAATGGTAATACCCAAATTAACCATCCGCTGCAAATCTGGTTGAACCTGAAACTGGCGTACTTCACCACCAATCGGGATCACCTGTGCCACGCCTTGAATCGATAACAATCGGGGGCGAAGCACCCAATCAGCATACTCGCGCACTTGCATGGGTGTGGTCTTGCTCGAATCAATCGGTATGGCGATTTGCATGATCTCGCCCATGATTGAACTGACTGGCCCCATCACCGGCGCCACGCCTGCAGGAATGGATTCCTCCAGGCTGGAAAGCCGCTCAGATACCATTTGACGTGCCCGATAAATCTCAGTATCCCAATTGAAAGTCACGTAAATGAACGAGAGTCCGGCACTGGATACCGAGCGAATGACCTCGACACCCGGAAGACCGTTCAAAGCTGTTTCCAAAGGAAACGTAATTAATTGTTCGACTTCCTCCGAAGCCATACCACCGGCTTCAGTAATCACGGTCACCGTTGGTTTGTTCAGATCGGGAAATACATCAACCGGTGTTTGGGTCAGCGTATAGGCCCCATACACGGTCAAAATAAGCGCGCCGAGAAGTACCAGCAGCCGGTTCTTCAGGCTGCTGTCTAATAACATTTGAAACATGTCGGCGCCCCCTTATCGAACCTGGTTGATCAAGGTCGAACCTTGAATCACCACGCGTTCATCACCGGTCAGACCGCTTCGTACCAAAACCTCAACGCCGTTCAACGGCTCAGTCAACACCACCTTGGGCTCGAACAGTTCCGGTTCTTTCTTGACCCATACAATGGTTTGATTGGCAGCGTTTTTAACCACCGCAGCACTGGGTATGGCAATACCGTCTATCTGATCTACTAGCTCCCCATATACTTTCAAAAGTTGCCCTGTCGGAAAGCGGATACTCTCAACATCGCGGGCTTCAAATACCAAAGACAGCGACTGATTTTTTACGCTACTGGCTGCACCCACGTAGTTCAGCTTTAAGGTTTTTTCACCTGCAGGAATTTGAGCGGAGGAAAACTGGGGAACCGCGTTGGGCTCAAACCAAGTGGCTTCAATACGAACCACTTTGGGATTCACAATTTCAAACAGCACGTCACCTTCAGAAAACACCTTGCCAGCAATTGCTGCCGTCGAAGCCACAACGCCGTTTGACAAAGAACGAAGCTCTTCGCGCGAGCCAATACCGCCAGATAACGCAGACACTTGCTCACCAAGGCTTTGTACCTGCGCTTGGGTGGCTTGAATTTCTTTCTTGGGTACGGTGTCGGCCAGTAGGGTTAACCTTTCCAAGCGTTGTTTGGCCAACGCCAGTTCAGATTTCAATTGCGACAATTGAGCCAATTGAGCTGACTTTTCCAAGGGGGCTTGGGGCGTCTGGATGAATCCCAAAACTTGCCCTTTTTTTACTGGCTCTCCCAGTTGCGGAACACCAGCACTCGAAGGCACAAAAAAGCCCCCTAGGCTGGTTTGTACTACACCGCCCGATTGGGGATCTAGTGCCACTTGACCGTTCATTTCAATTACTTTGGCCTGAGGTTTTACTTGAACGACTTGTGTTCGCAAGTCCAACTGCCGCTGTGCAGGTTTTGGCAGGAACACCTCGCCTGTAGCGAGTCGCTTAGGACCGTCCCCAGTGCTTGCAACAGGTGCTTCGTCGCCGTGATCGTGCCCAGGGCCCGCGTACACAGAAAGCGGTGCTGACAAGCTGAATGCCAATACAGAGAGAACAAACTGTTTTTTCAACATGGTTATTTGTCTCCCTTTGATTTAAGACGAACATATCCGATCACGAACACCGCGAGAATCAACAATCCACCAATCCCGTACAAGACTATTGTCGAGAGACGTGACTGCACTTCTTCAACGCTATCGAGGTCATCGTGATGACCAACAATCAGGTCACCCGCCAAAAGATCAATGTTGTCGCCTGCGGATACAGTCATGCTGACAGCCACAGTGCCTTCCTCGATTCCCTCGGGCAACTGTGCATCAAATTCGCCCTCGCTGTGCAATTCAACGGGCACTTGCTGACCGTTCAGTTCAAGCTCCAACTTGGCGTTTTGTACGGGTGCATTGGTGGCTGCATGGTCAATGTAAATTTCAAGCATGCGGCCTTTCAAAATACCAACCGCCTCGAACAATTCCGATTCCATGACCACGCGGGGCGATGCTTCACCAACTGCAACCGGTGCTTCATCGCCGTGGTCGTGACCCGGGCCTGCATAAGCTGTCGTGGAGAAGATCAGCGAGCCGGTAAGCACCGCAGCTGACAATACCTTGGTTAAAAATTTGCTCTGTTTCATGACGTTGATCTCAATATTATTCATGGTAGAAGTCCCAAGGCCTGTTTGTAGGCTGAAACTTTTGCGGCATATTCGATGGCAGATTTCCGGGCCAGTTTGTCGGCCTCAAAGGCCTTCTGTTCGGCAATCAACAAAGTGGGCAAATCGGTTTCACCCAGATCGAATGATTTTTTGTACAACCTGAATGTTTTTATGGCCAGCCTGGCCTGCTCTTGAGCGGACGCTTTGATTTGCGCGAACAGGTCCAAGTTGCTCTCGGCTGCACGGCCAAGAACAACGATTTGCCGCTGGGTTTTTGTCAGTGCAGCTTCGGCTGCAATGCTTTCACTTTCTGCCTGCAACACCCGGCTTTGATATTCCGACGAGTTGCCCAAAGGAATTCGCGTGGACACCACCAAAGATTTCTCGCTGGCCGAGGTGAATGCGCCACGGTCGCTGATGATGGCCAAACCCACCTCAGGATTTGCGCGCGACTGGGTTTGCACCAAATCGCTTTGTTGTTGCTGGGCCAACACCTGAAGCTGCGCCAGTTTGATCGCGGGGTGATCCAGCGGTTTCAGCCCATTGGGAATGTCAGTGCTCTCGGTTTGAATCTGTGAAAGCACTGAAACAGGCAAACCGATGGTGGCCGCATAATCTGCACTCACATCACTTAAAGCGCTTTGAGTTCGGGCAAATTCTGCTCTGGTCTGTTCATACAGTGCAGAAGCCTGATAAAAATCGGTTTGGGCCAAGTCGCCGGCCTTCACCCGCTTTTCAACATCCACCATCAACTCTTTCGCGGATTTAAGTCGCGCCTGTGCAATTTCGGCATCGAGATTGGCAGCCAGCGTATTCCACACTACTTGGCGAACAAGACCAGCGAGCTCAAGTTTTTTCTGTTCAAGTTGTAACTGCGCCAACTCAATTTCGGTGTCTCGCAATGATTGGGTACGCGCCCGCTCATTCCAGTTCCAGATTGGTGCGGACACGCCCAGCTCGATTTCTCGCAAGCCTTGGTTGTTGTAGTTCCGGTCGGATCGATACGACCCTTCCACTGAAAGTGGTTGGGCAGTCAAGGCGCTGGCTGCACTCCTTCTTGTTTTGAATGCTTCAATGCGCTTCAGTGCAGACTGCACTTCAGGATCAATGCTCAAGGCCGATTCAAAGACATCTTGAACTGTCACTGGGGTTTCCACAGACATGGCTTGCTGAGTAAACGCAGCAGGAGAAGCGCTCAAAAACAATAAAGCCAGGCAAGTGGACACCACACGATGTGGTGAATGCATAAGTAAATTCTCCAAACAAAACAGATGAACTGCCCTTTTTTAGCCCGCACAAAAAGGCATCAAAGGGTGGCTAATTCAGGTTTTGCTCAGACCCATTTCGGGCGTTCTATGCGGTTTGACGAGAAAGATTGAAAGCCGTTGAACTCTTCAGGTTCTTGGTCCAAGGCATTGGGGAGTGTGGCAAAAGTCAACAAACTGGGCAACACGCTCACACTGTGGGCATGGCAATGGTGGTGATCACCATCGCAGGTTTGGTCTTGCTGCTTGTTGTTGTCTGGTTCGTGATGTGCGGCGTGGTGATCATACCCATCGTGGGTATGAAACACTGCCTCAATCGCAGATTCATACTCTGCCCCGTGTCCATGATAGGTTTCTACCGCTGCAAGCACTGCTTGAAGCGGTAATACCAACATGAGAAGGGCTAGGAAGAATCTTTTCATGGACATAAGAGTATCACACACTGGTTTGGTTCAATTCGCGCCATGCTTGAGCGATGATGGTTCTAGCCGCGGTAATACCCAAAGTAGCCATCAACACCGCCACTGCCAAATCAGGCCATGCACTACCGGTCCAGGCAACCAAGCCGGCGGCCGCAACTACGGCCACATTTCCAATCGCGTCGTTGCGACTGCAAAGCCATACAGATTGCATGTTCGAGTCGCCTTCACGCCATTTGTAAAGCATCAAAGCTACAGCCACATTGGCAACGAGTGCCAACACCGCTACCACGCCCATGGTCAAAGGTTCAGGAACTTGCCCTGTCCAAAGGCGATACGCCGTGTAGGCCAAAACGCCTACCCCGAAAATTCCGAGTGTGGCACCTTTAACCAGGGCTGCCTTTGCACGAATCGACAGTGCCATGCCCAACACAAAAAGGGAAACAGCGTAGTTCGCTGCATCACCAAAAAAATCAAGTGAATCCGCCAACAGGGAGACAGAGCCCGCTTTCAAACCTGAAGCCACCTCAACGATGAACATACCCAAATTGACAACCAGAGCAACCCACAACACTTTTTTGTAGGTTGGTGAAACTGATTGGGCCGGCTGATGGTCGTGACATGTTGAACAACCTGGCATCTTGAACTCCTGGTGAAATTGCAATACATTCATTAAAAACCCTAAAGTAGCTTTAGAGTCAACCCCTAGGATAAATTGATGAAAATCGGTGAGTTAAGCGAGAAGTTGGGTATAACGGTAGAGGCAATACGCTATTACGAGAAGGAAGGCCTGCTTTGTGCACCAGACCGAACCGCCTCCAACTACCGGGTATACGGCGAGCATCATCTCGAAGATTTAGCGTTCGTTGTGTTTTGTCGCAACATTGACATATCACTAGATGAAATACGCTCCTTACTGAAACTCAAACATTCACCCAGCGAGTCATGCGAGCCAATCAACGATGCCATCGACAATAAATTGACCGAAATCGATAAAAGGCTCAGTCAACTTCAAGCACTGAAAAGTGAATTACAACGCTTGCGTTCGAAATGTTTAGGGCACAGTACGATAGGCGAATGTGAAATTATCAAAGCCTCACTGACAATCTGAACATGGCGATCGATTAATACAATGAGTTCCTTACATGCTCGAATTTTTGGTGCGTTCGCTTTTACACGTTCAAATCCACAATCTCCCCATCTTGCGGAACCACCAATCGCTTACTGAGCCCTGCATGCTGTGCAGCAATCAGCAATTGATCCCGAGTCACCGGGCAGTGGCTGATCGCCTCCAGGTGGTTGGCAATTACCGTGCCGCTGGCAGCCCGCGTGAACTCAAGCACATCACTGACACCCATAATAATTTCACCGCCCACATCAAATTGCGCCCCTCCGGCAGGCACCACACTAACTTCCGGCTTTCGGGTCCACAAGAACTCTTGAATGCGAGGTGTGAAAATGGTGTCCCCACTCAGGTAAAGCGAGGGCTCACCCGGAATCTGGATGAAGTAACCCACCCCGTGTTCCATCAATGAACCCACAAAACCCCGCCCATGAACACACGGCACAGTGCTGATCGAACCACCCAGGAAAGCAGCTTTCTTACTGTCAACGTCGACGGGTAGAGCTTGAATATTCAACCCTTTACCAGCCAAGTGTGGTGCATCATGCGCCGTGCAAATCACAGGTATTTGATATTTCCGAAGCCAGGCCCGCCCAAAGCGGTCCAGGTGATCAAAATGGCCTTTCTGGCAGTGGGTAATCAAACAGTGTGTAACATCGAGCAAGGCCATGTCTGCCTGAGAAGGCAAACTGACTGTGGGGTTTCTCAACATGCCGCCAGAGAACTTCAAGGGTGGCAGGGCATGCCGGGGTGCAAGCATGGGATCGACCAACACCCGGTATTCGCCGAACTCCACAATAATGGTTGCGTTGCGTAGTTGCTGAATTTTCATGAATCATCTCCACTTTGGATGCTGAATCATGGCAAAAAAACACATCCGCCCGTTATGGCATAGAATGACAATTTTCAGTCAATTTCTGCCAAACATGAAAAGCATATGAAAATTGGACTTCTGCTTTACGAGCATTGCATGCCCGCAGGCCTGATGGCATTCAACGACCTGCTACAGGCCAGTAATCGGCTATCTGGCAAAGTACTGTTTGAAACCTGCTTGGTTGGCACCAGCCTTAAACCAGTGCAATGCGCCAATCAAATGGTGTTAACTGCCAACGTACTGCTTCAGGAAACACAACTGGATGTGCTGCTGGTGCCCGGGATGTGGACAGAATCGCCCAGCCAGTTGCCGGAGCTGCTTGCCCAACACGCCAAGCTGATTGAACAGATTCGACAACTGCCTGAGCAAACCAAGGTGTGGAGCTATTGCACCGGTGTGTGCTTTCTGGCTGACAGTGGGCGCCTTCGCCGCCAACGCGCCACAGTCACTTGGTGGCTTGCCAATGCCATGCAAAAAAAATATCCAAATGTGAATTGGCTAATCGACAGCGATTGCGTGATGACCCAAAAAACCGCCACCGCAGCGGGTGTCCACGGTTATCTGTTGCTTGCCCAGCAATTGATCGAAAAGTCACTGAGTAAACCCGCGTTTCAGGAGTTCATCAAGCTGATGGTGCTTCCCAGGCCGGTGCAGCAACACCCTGCATTCAGATCGTTTGCATTCATGGAGCAAGCCGACCCATTGCTTAGAAAACTGGCCGCCATCGTGACCCAAATGCCCGCAGAACAAATCACCGTGCAAACACTGGCCGGAAAGTTAAATTTGAGCGAACGCACTTTGGCCCGAAAAGTAAATGCCTTGACCGAGATGCCGGTGGCCAGTTACGCCCGGCATTTGAAACTTCACCAAGTGAGCGAACAACTGATTTGGACAAGCGTGCCAGTCAACACCATCAGTGACGAACTGGGATACAGCAATGAATCAAACTTGCGGCGGCAGTTCAAACAGACCACCAGGCTTTCACCGGTTCAATATCGCAAGAAATTTGGTCGATCCTAGTGCGAGTGTGAATGCGGGGGTGGAACAGACACCTCACCCCGTATTTCAGCCCGTGCCTGCCTGATAACGCTGAACGACGCTGTTAAACCGAGTGTGGCCATGAGTGCGGCCACCGCAAGATCGGGCCAGGCTGTTTGCGTAACTCCCACCAACAATGCAGCACCCAATACAGCCAGGTTGCCAATTGCATCGTTGCGGCTACACAGCCACACCGAGCGCATGTTGGAATCGCCATTGCGGTAACGGTACTGAATGGCAGCAACCCCCACGTTCACGCTCAAAGCCATTAAACCCACGATACCCATGGTGGCGTAAGAAGGTACCTGGCCGTGCATGGCTGCATACCCGGCAAAACCCAATACACCGACACCATACAGCCCCATGCACATCCCTTTGAGCAAGGCTGCTTTGGCACGGGTTTGAAGCGCCATGCCCAATACAAACAGGGACAAAGCATAGTTGGCCGCATCACCACCAAAATCGAGTGAATCGGCAAGCAGAGATACGGAGCCTGCCGACCAACTGGCACCCACTTCAATGAAGAACATGGCAGCGTTGGTAACCAAGGCAATCCACAACACCTTACGAAAACCTGGATCGACTGCAGTGGATTTGGCGGCCTCGTCAGCAGGGCAGTGGTTACAACCAGGCATGGAATTTCCTTAATCAGTATTTGTTTTACTTTATTAGAAACCCTGACATGGTGGCAAGGTCAAGCTATTCATCGCCCACCAATGCATCAATAATGGGGCAATTGGTCGATTTGTCTATTGCATTACACCGCGCCACAAGCTGCTGCAAAGTATCCTGCATTTTTACAAGGTCTTGAATCCGTGAGCTAATGGACTCCAGCTTGCTTTCAGCCAATACCTGCGTTTCACGACAGGAACTCGCATTGCCCAACGCGAGCAGTTCAGCCACCTCGGACAGGGTAAAACCCAAGGCCTGCGCTCGCTTGATAAAGCGGATCTGCTTGATGTCCCGTGGACCATATTTACGGACGCCCTGAAGGGGTTTTGCAGGTTGTGCAAGCATGCCCACGCGCTGGTAGTAACGAATGGTTTCAACATTCACGCCCGCTGCTTGGGCCAACCCGCCGATGCTTAATGTGTGTTTTTGAATCATGCCTGTTGACTCCGTACTTAGGTACGGCTTTCACAATATCACTTCCTAATGCATTGAGAAATACCAACATGAGAACACCTCAAAATACCGGCACCCTGATTGCGACCGCACTCGCGGCATTCGGGGCTTCCGTTTGCTGCCTTGGTCCGCTGCTGCTGCTGGCTATGGGCGTAGGAAGCAGTGCATCAATCGGCATGTTTGCTACCTTGGAACCCTACCGACCCGTTTTTATTGTGATCACGATCAGCTTGCTGGCATTTGCTTACTACAAAATGTTCTGGCGCAAGGAGGGTTGCAACGCTTGCAGCCGCGGTCAGAAGCTGATTTACTGGTTAATCGCCGTGCTTTCACTGCTCATGCTGGCAGTACCTTGGTTCATGTAAAAGCGGGGGAACGCACCATGACTGAAGTTGTACGTGAGTCGATTTTGACTTGTCCAAGTTGCAGCAAAAGCACCCTTTGCGTAATGCCAACGGACGCCTGCCTGTTTTTCTTCAAGTGTGAACATTGCAATATTTTGCTGAAACCCAAGCCTGGCGATTGCTGTGTTTTTTGCTCGTATGGGTCGGTGAAATGCCCACCCATTCAGCAAGGCAAATCAGGTTGCTAAGGCCACAGCCCCGGCACAAGCCACGTATTGAAAGCCGGGCCCAAAAAGGCCCGGCGCTTCTATCACTTTATGCGCAAAGCGGGCATGCGGCCAAGGCCACAGTCACCAGGCCAAACACACCAACAGCAGCGGCAAACAATTTAACTTTCATCAAAAATCTCCTAGAAAAGCATGGGGAACATTCCCGAATTTCAGGGTGCATGTTCCAGCCACTGGAAGGTCAAGCCTTATTTTTTTCTTCAGTTGATGCGGGCAAAATATAGTCTGCAATCAAAAATTCGCCTTCGGGTTCATGGGGTACACCAGCCAGCCTGGATGCAATCGCGGCATTGTTCACCCGAATGTCGATCAACTTTTTCTCCAGTTCCTGAAGGCTTTGCTTCAATTGCTGAACCTCGACGAGTTTTCGCTCAATCAACTCGTCAACCCGGGTTCTTGAACCACAACCACAGGCGGGGCCTTGGTCATAGTAATCAAGCACAGACTGAATTTCCTTGATCGAAAAATCGAGTTCGCGAGCCTTCTTGACAAAATCAAGCCTGGACAGGTCTTCTGGTCCAAAAACACGGTTCTTGCTAGTAGAAAACCACGACTCAGAATCAGCCCGCTTCGGAGCAATCAAGCCCTGATCTTCGTAAAACCGAATGGTCTTTGGATTCAAGCCAAGTCTCTTGGCAACGTCACTTATTTTCATGTCATTCAAACTTGGAGTGCGTAGAGGTCATTGATACTTCAAAACGGTACATTAGGCAAATCAGGCCGGATACGAGCGCAGGGCGTCATACACAGCCCACAAGCGGTCTTGCCCCCACACCACGGTGTTGCCCACCTTGAATGAGGGCACCCCCCACAAACCAGCAGCCAACAGCTCCTCTCTGTTGGCTGTGGCCCGCTCGCGCCAGGCGTCGTGTTGTAGCGCCACTTCTGCACCTTCCCAACGCAAACCAGCGCGTTCTACAATTTTTTTCAAACCTTTGTCGCTTCCGGCATCAATGCCTTCAGCCCACACACCCTGCATGTAGGAAAGTACAAATTCTTGCCCCTTGCTGTGCTGTTCGGCAAACGGAATCAAGGCCAGGCCACGTTCGGTGGGTTTGCCAACGGGGTCGTTCAAACGGCCGAAGGGAATGCCGCGCACATGCGCTTCCCGGGCGGTGTCGTACACAATGTATTCGCGCTTCACCTTGGGCACGGGCAAGCCACGCATCACCATGGGCAATACGAAACGTAAGTTAACCTTGGCACCAGTCCGCCGCCCCAACTCGAAAATGCGAGGGGCCACAATGGCGGAATAGGGGCTGCGGAAGGAAAAGAAAAAATCAATGTCAGGCGGGTTCTCCAGCGGTTTGGCGTGCTCAAAACCATCGTCTGCAGGAAACAGCAAAGCAATGGCCCCATTGGCTTGCGCACCCAAAGCCTGCAGGCGTTGCTCCAGGTGGTACAGGCGATCAATGCCCCAGTACCACTCGCCCTCGTAATACAACATGCCGCCCAGGTAGTGCCCTAATTTGTCTCGCAACCCGTCGGCCTGTGCAATGTGGTTTTGCACGTCTTGGCTGGACACCGGTTTCAATGCATTGAAATGCTCGGGGGGCATTAGGGTTTCATCGCTGGCCCACAACCACTCGCCCACCGAGGCCACATGCTCAACAAACTGCCCGCTTTGAATGGCTGCCACCAAAGTGTGGGCAGCCTGGCGGGCACGCGCTAAGGCTGGCTGCCGGCCGTGATCCACAAAACTCAAACTGTGGCGCTGCGCCAGCAAAGCTGCATCCACTCGGCTGTAGGCCACCAGTTTTTCCCGTTCAGGTGCGGCCGAATCGGGCGGAGGGCTCACCACATGTGGCTTCAATTCAATGCTGTAACGCGCCAAAAAGCGGGGCAAAGCCTGGGCCATCAAATGGCTATAGGGGTCGTCCAACTGGTGAAAGTAATAAACCTCGTGGGGGCGGCCCGAGGCCAGCCGTGCTTTCTCGGCCTTGGCGCGTTGGGCGAGCAGGGTGGTACGCGCAAACCGGTGCTGGGTGATCATGGGCATCAACAGGGTTTTTAAACTCATGGTGCCGCCTTTGAAGTTTACATACTGTCAATATTAAGCTGTTTTGACTGGTTTGCCGTACAAAGCCTGCTCAATGAAGTTTTTTTGCACCGTGGGGCGAGGCACTTTCTGGTCAAACCAGCTGCGCACATTCTGGTCCAGGCCAATGCCATGCATGTAGTTGTACAGCGCGCGGTTCAGGCCTTCGCCCAGTGCTGCATGGTCTACACCCGTGGGGTCGATAAAGCCGATGTCGTTTTTCGCAAAAGTGCCCTGGGGCAAGGGCTTCAATTGAATGCCATATTCTTCCGGGTTTTTGCCCACCGGCGAGTGCACAGTGCAGGCAAAACGGTGAAAGTAACCCGATTGAATGCAGCCTTCTGCAAACAACTGGCGCACATATTCCAGCGCATCCACGGTGTCTTGCACAGTTTGGGTGGGGAAGCCGTACATCAGGTAAGCGTGTACCAACACGCCGGCATCGGTAAAGCCTTTGGTGACCCGCGCCACCTGCTCCACTGAAACACCCTTCTTCATCAGGTTCAACAAGCGGTCGGATGCCACCTCCAGCCCACCGCTAACCGCAATGCAACCACTGTCAGCCAGCAACTGGCACAACTCGGGTGTGAAGGACTTCTCGAACCGGATATTGCCCCACCATGAAATGGATACATTGCGCGCAATCAATTCCAGCGCCAGGGCCTTCAAGGCCTTGGGTGGTGCGGCTTCGTCTACAAAATGAAAACCGGTTTGCCCGGTTTCCGCCACAATTTGTTCAATGCGATTGACCAGCTCGGTGGCTGTCGCGTTTTCATAGCGGGAAATGTAGTCGAGCGACACATCGCAAAAACTGCATTTTTTCCAGTAACAACCATGTGCCACAGTCAGCTTGTTCCAGCGCCCATCACTCCACAGCCGGTGCATAGGGTTCAGCATGTCGAGCAGGCTGAGGTAACTGTGCAATGGCAAACCATCCCAAGTGGGGGTGCCCACATCGCCGAAGGGCACATCGGGTTCAGCCCAGTTGGTGTACTGCACTTTGCCATCTGCGTTGCGTGTGAAAGTGCGCACCAAACGCTGCGGGCCGCGCTTGCCTTGCAGGTGTTCAATCAGGCAAAGCAGGGGGCGCTCGCCGGAATCCAGGGTAACGAAGTCTACGAAGTCGAAAAGGCGTGGCTCGCCCAGTTCACGCAATTCGGTGTTCACATAGCCACCACCCAATCCAATTTTGATGGCGGGGTTCTCGGCCTTCATGGCTTGTGCCATGCGCAGGGCGGCATACACCGCGCCAGGAAAGGGCACAGACAACAACACCAATTGCGGTTGCTGCCGCCTGAATTCTTCCAGTGTCAGCTCTACAAGAATTTCATCAATCAGCGTGAAAGGCTGCTGCAAGGCATCGGCCAGCGGGTCGAAGCTGGGCTGGCTGCCGGCCAGCGATTCTGCGTACCGCACAAACTCAAAGCGTTCATCAATCGCATCCGCAATTACATCGGCCAGGTCGTTCAGGTACAAAGTGGCCAAATGGCGGGCTTTGTCTTGTGCACCGAGGGCACCAAAGGCCCAAGCCAACGGGTCGCCGCCTTCTTCGTCCACATACACGTCCAGCGCTTCGAACCGCGGGCCTTCCGGCAAAAAAGCCCGGCTGTTGATTCGGTGCGCCAGGGTGGAATCGCCCCCCTGCAAAAACCGAATGGTGGGGGCAATGGTGGCACGGTAACGGCTGAACTGATCCATGAACAGGGCCACGCGCTCGGTCACTTCCTCGTACTGCTCAATTTCCGAGGCAATTCTGTCCAGCCCTTCCGGTGAAAACAGCTTGAGCACCAAGCCCAGCGCAATGTCGGCCTGCACGGCATCAACGCCCTGCTTGCGCAAAAAGCCGGTGATGTAAGCAGTGGATGGATAGGGTGTGTTGAGCTGCGTCATCGGCGGGATGAAAGACAACACACGGAAAGGGGTAGACACGATAAAACCTCGGGCTGAACGTGCCTAGATTCTACACCCAGCGGGCGCAATCGATTCTTGGGTTTTATGCGGCAAAGACTTCGTACAGCATGACGCTACACAACAAGGCTGCAGACCACTGCCCCAGGGCCTCCCAAAACTGTTTCATCTTCAAAGCCCCCTGCCTGTAGTCCTGCCTTTACAATAGACTACAGCTCAAAACAAAGTTCAATCCATGACACAAAAACTGACTGTATTTGCCAAGTGCAACACACCGCTTGAACACGACCGACCCCGCCCGGATCGGCTTGAAAAGGGCAACCCTTTGCGCAGCACCTGGAATCACTATGAAAACAACGGTGTCAGTGCCGGTGTTTGGGCCTGCGAGACAGGAGCTTGGCGCATTGCATTTGCCCCAGGCAAAGATGAATTTTTTCATGTGCTGCAAGGGCGTATCCAGATCACGAATGCAGAGGGAGTAACCGAACATTTTGGTCCGGGCGATGCCGGCGTAATACCGGCGGAATTCACAGGTGTTTTCGAGGTACTGGAGCCAGTGCGCAAACATTACGTAATCGTTGATCGCGCAGCGGTGAACTGACATGGCGGCGCTCAACCCCGGCGAATTCAGCCAGAACATTCAACTGGGCATTGAAGTGGTGGCCACACTGGCCTTTGCCCTGAGCGGAATTCTGGAAGGTGCGCGCAAGCGGCTGGACGCCGTGGGGGTGTGCGTGGTCGCCTTTTTGGCGGCCTTTGGTGGCGGTACGCTGCGCGATTTGTTGCTGGATGTACGCCCCTTTTTCTGGGTGAAATACATTGAATTGCTGTGGGCCGTGTTCGTGCTGTGCATCGTGGCCATGTTGTTCATGCGGCAGCGACATTTCAAGTTCACTGAAAAAGCCATTTTGTGGCCCGATACTTTGGGGCTGGGCTTGTTCACTGCAGCGGGCGTTTTTGCATCCATCATGGCAGGCATGCCCAGCCTGGTGGCCGTGTTCATGGGTGTAATTACTGGCGTGTTTGGCGGTGTGCTGCGCGACATTGTGTGCAATGAAATTCCGCAAGCCTTCAAAGACCACCGCCCCTACGCCATTTGCGCCTTCTTCGGCGGCTGGGCTTACATTGGCCTGCGTGAACTGGGCAACCCCGCCTACGTGAACATGCTAGGCTGTGTACTGGTTACCGTGGGCCTGCGGGCCTTTTCAGTGTGGAAGGATGTGCGGCTTCCTGAGTGGAGAAGCTGAATTGGCGGCTTAAAACAAACCCAAAGCCAAACCACCTGCGAATGCAGCGCCCAAATCGCGGCAATGTTGCAAATCCGCAGGGGCAATGGTTTTGGGTGCCAGAATTTTTTCAGGCGTTTGTGCCTGGGTACACACAATGTGTGGCGGTGCCATTTCCGTTAAACGCCAACCCGTGGCAATGCGCTGAATTTGCTTGACTGCACCCTGCCCGTCGCTGCCGGCGCACACCAACACGGTGTAGGGCCGCCCATTGATTTGATCGAGCGCTGCATAGTAGGTGCGGTCAAAAAAGTCTTTCATCAAACCCGCCATGCTACCCAAAGTTTCGGGAGTGACAAACACATAGCCGTGCGCATTCAAAACATGTTCGGCGTTTGTTTCACTGGCGTGCAAAAGCACAGTACGGGTATTGGGTTCAGTGCCCGCACCTTCAGCCACCGCCTGGGCCATGGCTTTGGACCCGCCTGTGATGGAGTGGTAGGTGATGAGCAGGGTTTTCATGGGTTGGGTGTAGGTCTCCATATGCTAAGCGCTTTTATATTACCAATCCGTTGCAACTTGTTCAGCGGGAGATTTACGCAACCCGACAGAAAGCTCTAGACCTAATACGGCGCACCACTTAATTAATTGAGCAAAGCTAAGTTGTTCAGGATTCTTCTCGAGATGAGATACCCGGGATTGACTTAAAACCAACCTTTTCGCCAATTGAGTTTGAGACAACTTTTTCGCCTTTCGAGACGCTTGCAAAATTTGCCCCAGTTGAGGACTTGTGATTAAAACGAGGTTGTGTTGCTGCATTGTGAATTAACTGTTTTCCAAATAAATTGCGTTTATCTGCTATGCAAATAATTCCGCAATATATGAAGAAAAGCAAAAGGTTCTAAAAGTGCACCCAAGAGTTACCCTGAACAGGGCATGTGTTTGATGGTCATGAAAACAGTCCCTAGACTCGTGAGATTTGAAAACTCTCGCCTTGAGGCAAAGTCATGTCCAGTTTAGCCATGCAAAAACCACTGAACTCAAAAATGGTCATCTCCAAATCAGGAATTGAGCATATCTCGAAAGATGAAGGTTTCTCCGCAATTCCCTACAACGACATTGCAGGCAATTGCACTGTGGGCGTGGGCAACGCAAAAGATGTGCTGGCGTTTGCCAACAAAGGTGATTACCAAAAAGTTGAAATCGAAATGAACCGGTTTGTTTACATCACCGAAAAAGGAAAAGACGGAAAGCCCAGTCGAAAGAAATTTTCCAATGGTCTTGCGAATCGCCGTAAGCGAGAGACCGTTCCTTTTCAAATTCAGCCTTGAACCTATGAATCTGCGAGAACAGCACCATGCATAAACTTCTTTGCCTTCTTTTTCTTACCCTCGCGGCTTGTTCGAACGTTTCGGAATTAGGCGACATACAAGGGGAATGGACTATCAGCAAGGAACTTGCTGCCGCACCAATCGTTGGGATCAGTGATGAGGAAACTGCTGAATTAATTGGCGACAAACTATCTATAAGCGCGCAAGAAATTCTGTTTCAGAATCAAAGCTGTGACTACTCACGCGTCGAGAAGAATGAACAAACCATTGTGGAGTTTCTACAATTCTATTCTTTGGATAGCAACACAAAACTGCCGGAAGGAGCGAGTGTTTTGGGTGTTGATTGCGAGGGTGATATGGCCATCAAACATCTGCTGAATAGTGAAGGCAAGCTTTGGTTGATTTGGTATGGGGTGCTGCTGGAGGCGGATCGGATTTAGCGGGTTGACTGCTTTTCGGCCTTTGCTGACATCGGAGTTGTTCTCTTTCAATGACTGGTGTTGTACCGATCGCCGTCGTTGGCCGAGAGCCCCCGCCCCAGACTAATCGCGTAAATCACCGTGTCGACACAATAGTGCGACGGCGAGATTGAGATTCAGGGCGAGGGAAGAGGGCCAGATAAGCACACAACACATTAGCTCCCAGCATGTACTTATTACGACAACCTTAAACGCACATACATTAAACACCGGATACTTACTTTACTATCTGCAACAATGGTACTCGAGACACCGAGGTAGTGTATTTTGACTCAGAGACCCCTCCTGAGGTCACCCCTGAAAGAGTAAGACCGAAAGTTAAGTTATCAATTTCAGTGACGAATACATCTAGTTGACGAGCAACTTCAACTCTCCCAACGCCCTCTTGCCGAAGTTGACTAAAAACTTTTGCAAGCACTTGTGAAGTCTCAGGCAGCATTGGTTCAGGCTCTTTAGTCCGATAACCTTTTTTGGCAATTTGAATGCACAAATTTCTGTAAGTCCACTCAGTTAAAAGTTGCAATTGGTTCATTCTGTAAGCCAAGGCAGCCAGAGACACGCCAAAATATTTTTTTATGTTGATTAGCTGGGGGATCCCTGGAAATACTGGTTTATGTGCAATTACATTTTGTCTGGGCATGAGAAACGCAGAAGCGAATGCATTCGCTTCTCGCTCCATTTCTGGTGAATGTACTTCACCGTGAAGCATGCTATGGCGATCACGAACCAAGTGCCCTAGTTCGTGAGCCGCATCAAATCGACTATGTTCCGCTGACTTAAAAGTGTTAAGGAAAACAAAGGGGCAGTTTTTATGCCACACACTGAACGCATCAACTTCTTTTGCCTCTATCGCGAGCGAATAAACACGGACACCGCGAGACTCGAGCAGATGGATGAGATTCCTTATAGGCCCTTCACCTAGCCCCCACATACGTCGTAGTGTGGCTGCAGCATCTTCTGGTGATAGATCGCTCAAATCCGGGAGGTCTGCTTCGGGTAAATTAAATCGCGCTTCAATCCAATCATTCAGCATGAATGCAATTGAACCCATTCCAAATGCTGTATTTTTCAGCGTCGCTGACATTTTGGACATCGAGCGAAAACTAGCTGTATTTTCGGCAATTAGCGGAACGTCTCCCCCATAAAAGAATTCAATAGGGAACATCAGTAACTCGGAAATTTTCTCAAGCTTGTCCTGCTCTGGAGCATATTCGTTAGATTCATAACCTTGAATCGAACGAGGTTGCACCCCAAGCTCTCTTGCTAGTCGCGTTTTTGTCCAACCCCGACGCGTGCGGGCAAACTCCAATCTTGTAGGATTTAACATTTCTCTTTAATCGGTTACGTCGTTTGTTTCCGTTCGACAGGTACATCGATTGGACTCTGCGGTTGATTCTCTGGAAGCGGTATGAATTCAGAATCGAGCGGGATATTGCCAAGAATGATACGTTCAGTCCAGCCAATGATACGCTTGCCATTAAATTTTTCAGGGAGCGAAAGCTCAATACGAATTTCATTTGCGCCGCCCTTTCCTTGGTCCACGTGATAGAGAAGCACCCAAACTTGGGTTCCTGTTTGGCCGCCATTTTTACAAACATAAGCAGCGTCCTTCTCAAAAAGCTCATACTGTTTATTTTCTTGAATCGCCTTTCCTAGAACAGCCCCTTTATCCGCTTGATTACTTGGTTCGCCGGTCAGCTTACCCGTGTCGGAGTCTCCAGTCATGACAATGATCGACATGTTTTTATCGGGAGACACTGAAAAAGGACAGTTCTTCAAATTCATCTTTATCCAGTCACGGATGCTCAATTCTGTTCGGAGAGTGGCAACGCTCTGGTGCCAGTGAAGTGTCCCCGCGGCGGTACTTGGATGCGCATCCGTCACGTCCAGTCGGGCGCTATACCCATGCTGAATTGCCATACTCAACACAGCTTCGTCTAACGTTTGATCCAGCTCTTGAAGTCTTCTCTGGACATCTATAGAGCCGTGGGTTACTCGTTGAGTGGGAGTGTAAGATGGATTCAGCTGGAAATGCATTTTAGAACTCCTCAAGACAATTTACTTCCGATTATTCTACCGCATATTGAGGAAATAAAAATGAAGTTAAATGAGTGATATACGTTAAACTTTGTTTGGAATCATGACGGGGAGGCATGATGTGCAGCAAAAAGTATTGCAAAAGACAATGTTTTTCTGGTTTAGGTAAGTGCATTGCAATTACCTACCCACCGGGTAAGCTCCAGTGCAACGAATTCGAGCATCGCGGGGTTCAGATTTAGAAAGCTATCCCCAATCAAGCAACTCTCGGTTAGAGTTCACTTAAAGATGTGCGGCCTATAACTTGGTTGCGGCGCGGGTTACGAAAAGAGGCAGATGTTACTAAGAGCTGTGGTTAAAAAAACTCGAGGAAAGTAGATGAGGGGCTGAACAATAATGACTCACAACTTTGAAAAGTTAAAAAATCATATATTGCCGTTATCAAATTCACAGAATTTTGATGTCGCTCGCCAAGAATGGGTTTTAGACGCGGTTGAGGTTAGTGAGGAGTTTGATTCTTGTCCATGCGGACAGTCAATTAAGGAACATTGCTATCTGCGTAACAAGGTCACCGGTTTCCGTACCTATGTTGGTAACGTATGCGTAAATCGTTTTATTGGTATTGAAACAGGCTCTCTTTTTGATGGCCTAAAGAGAATCAAGGCTGGCCTCTCGGCTAACGCAAATTTGGCTGTTATTGAGTATGCGGAGACCAAGGGCTTCCTATTTGACAAAGAGCCTGGTTTTTTACGCTCTACAGCACGCAAACGAAAATTAAGCGTGGCCCAGAAGGCTTGGAAAGAGAAAATCAATCGCCGTATTCTGAACCAAACTGTTGTTCAACGTCGAACACAGCGTTGAAGCAGTGTCTTCTTGCAGCATTAACTACCTACACTCGAATCGACGCGTTCGATCCAATGAACCCCTCAAATACGCACATGAAACTACATACTTTACGGCTATCGAATTTCCAATCTTTTGGTACAGCACCAACCGAAATCAAGCTGGACGAGATTAGTTATCTAATCGGCCCTAATGGCTCGGGCAAAACAGCAGCACTTCAAGCCCTATGCCGTCTGTTTGCCTTTGACCCATCACTGCGCCGAATCTTGCGCTCGGACTTTCACGTCCCATTCAACGAAGCCGCAGCGCCTAGTGAGCGTCAGCTGTGGATCGAGGCCGACTTTCTGTTCCCGGAACTTGGCGACGATGATGAAAACAGTACGGTAGCACCTCATTTCGGCCACATGCGCCTCGACGAAATCGGCAGCGTTCCCCGTGTACGTTTTCGCCTGACAGCCACCATGGGACAGGATGGGGACATTGATGAATGCTTTGAGTATGTAACTGATCTCAATGCTGACGGAACTCCCTTGGTAAAGGCAACGGTACCTCGGACGGATAGGAATCACATTCACGTCCACTACCTGCCCGCACGTCGAGATCCCGCTGATCACATTGCCTATAGCGCTAATGCACTGTTGGGACGCATGCTACGTGCGGTGAACTGGGATTCAGAGCGAAATGTCGTCAAGGGTCTGACCGACCAAATCAGCGACAGCTTGGCGGCCAACCCATCAATAAATGCGTTCAGCACAAGCTTGAAATCGGCGTGGAGTGCTTTGCATAAGGGAAGCTTCTTTGCCGACCCCAAGCTCACGTTTGTTGCGTCTGAGATTGAAGCCTTGTTGCGACACATGTCGGTGTCGTTCACGCCTGGTCATGACGAGCAACTAGTCAACTTCTCGCGACTGAGCGATGGTCAGAAGTCAATGCTATATCTGTCTCTTGTGCTGTCCTCGCAAGCCATTGGTCGCGCCGTCTTGGCTGAAGAAGACGATTCTTTCGACGCAGACAAGCTACGCCCGCCCGTGTTTACGGTGGTGGCGGTCGAAGAGCCAGAAAACAGCCTTTCACCTCACTACCTTGGACGGATCGTCAATGCTCTCAACGACATGACCAGCTTTGGTGACGCGCAAGCGCTGATTGCGACCCACGCGCCTTCGATGCTGCGGCGTGTCGCTCCAGAACGTATCCGCTATCTGCGGCTGAATCAGGAGCGAACAACGTGCGTGACACATATACAGCTACCAGACACCACTGATGAAGCTCACAAATTCGTACGCGAGGCCGTACAAGCCTTCCCTGAAGTCTATTTCTCGCGGCTTGTCATTCTTGGAGAGGGCGATAGCGAAGAAATTGTGCTGGCACGCCTGCTACAGGTCAAAGGAGTGCCGATTGATGAGTCCGCTGTTACGATCGCCCCGCTTGGGGGCAGGCACGTCAATCACTTCTGGCGTCTACTATCGAACTTGCAGATTCCTTATCTAACGCTACTTGATCTTGATGTCGCTCGTTACGCTGCTGGTTGGGGGCGCATAAAGGTAATCAACGATCAACTGGCGAAGTTTGAACCAGCAAAGGTCCTTCCTGCAGACTGGGCCTTGCCAAAATGGAACAACAAGGACGCCCCAGTTCGAACCCATTACTGTTTTGGGGAAAAGAAGAAGAGCGTCTTCTGCGAATTGGAGGGTCGCGGAGTGTACTTCTCCGAGCCGTTGGACCTAGACTTCGCAATGCTGCGCGCCTTTCCAGAAGCATACGGCGTTGAAATGGATGAGCCGGATGAAGCAACGATTAAAGCAGTTCTTGGAAAGAAGCACCACGACGCAAACCAGTACAGCCAGGACGAACAGCAGCTATTCAGTACCTACCATCAGCGATTCAAGCTTAGCAGCAAACCCGCATCCCATATTCAGGCACTAGCTCAGCTAAGGGACGAAAAGTTGCAGGCTGATATGCCAGCATCATTAAGCAGGTTGGCGGATACTGTGATTGCAAGGCTCGCGGAGTTACCGGAGTGATTGCGGTCGAGGCGTGGGAGCCAGCGGATGGGTTGACTCTGGAACCTAATGCATTACTGGCAGCCAAGGAGCGCACGCGCAGTCTCGCACTGACAGCAGGCCCAGGAGCGGGCAAGACCGAAGTGCTTGCGCAACGGGCAGACTTCCTGCTGCGCACGGGAACTTGTCGTTATCCCAAAAGGATTCTGGCCATTTCATTCAAGGTTGATGCTAGCGTCAACCTGAAAGAGCGGGTCAAACGGCGCTGCAACTCCGAACTTGCCACGCGTTTTGACAGTCATACCTTTCATGCATTCGCCAAGCGAATCATCGATCGGTTTCGTCCGATTTTGACAGGCAATGAAACGCTTGATGTTGGCTATAAGATCGTCGAGAGAAATGTTCGAGCCTCTCGCAAGGAAATCGAGTTTGCTGATCTGGTGCCACTAGCGATTCGAATTCTGCAAAACTCTGTGATGGCTCGGAACGCTATCCGTCAAACATATAGCGACGTCTTCCTGGACGAATTTCAAGACTGCACCAACAAGCAATATGAACTACTCAAGCTCGCTTTTAAAGATACGAACATCCGCTTGACCGCAGTGGGCGACACTAAGCAGAAGATCATGGGCTGGGCTGGTGCCATGGATGGCATTTTTCAGGCTTTCGTTGAAGACTTTTCTGCCGCCCCGTTAAATATGTACCGTAACTTCCGGTCAAAGCCGCGACTGCTTCGACTACAAAACGAGATCATTCGCAAGCTTGACCCTTCTTCCGTAATGCCTGATGAGCAGCTTGCCGGCGACGAAGGCGAAATAGTTGCATGGCGCTTCGAAGACAGTCATAAGGAGGCTGACTATCTCGCAGACTTGATTGAAGGCTGGATAAAGACTGAGCAGCTACCACCTGCGGAAATCGCAGTTCTTGTTCGGAATCAGCTCGACCTGTATGCTGATCGTCTAATGGCAGCACTAGAGGCGCGTGGTATCCCCTTCCGTAACGAGCAGCAGATGCAAGACATCACGGTCGAGACGGCTGCACGTTTGATCGTGGACTATCTCTCCTGCCTTTATGGCAAGCGCGAGCCTAAAGCTTGGATTCGGCTCATGAATCAACTGATTCCTTTTGCTGATGAAGACATTCAGTCGAACGCGCGCAAGGACCTCGATAGGCTTATCATGCAGCAGCGAAAAGAGATAACAGCTGCCGAATTGGTCGATGAACCCTACTCCGGCTGGTGGGATTTTGTTCGAGTATTTCTAAAGCAAGTCAGTATCGAAACGCTGGTGTCGCTTTCCCCGGACTACGAATCGCAAGATCGGTTGAAAGAGGTGGTTCGCGATACAAAGGCCAGAATCTCGGAATTGCTAAAGCTAGAGCCTGACTTACCCAAGGCCCTTGAGCGGTTCTCAGACGACCAGGTCGTACGAATCCTGACCATCCATAAGAGCAAGGGCCTTGAGTTTGATTCGGTGATAATCATGGCCATCGAAAACGAAATCTTCTTTGGCAATCAAGATGAAAATCGATGCGCTTTTTTCGTTGGGGTTTCTCGTGCCAAAAAGCGCTTGATCCTAACGCATGCCAATCAGCGGGAGCGCCCCGCGGGGCATACGAAGCGCTGGAATGAACAACGCACGGCTCAAGATGAATATCTAGGCTATGCCACGCCGTTCACGACAAAAGCCTAAAAGAACAACAACGTATGCAGCTTCGACTCTATATTAGACTCCCCTTTTAAATGGGACTTTAATAGTTGCTTATGCAACGAAAAGCAGACCTTCTGTTTGGAGGGTGCGAATGACTGCTCCGGCCGAGATGCCGCCTTTAACTCTACCTAGGGATTGCCAAATATACGGCATTGCCGTATATTCTTGGATGTGAGAACCGTAGCCGAAACCCCAATATTTCAAAAATACGCCAGCGATGTGTGGTCAGACGCCGAGCGGATTGAATTCATCAACTGGATTGCCAATAACCCAGAGGCTGGCGATGTCATTCCAGGAAGCGGTGGCTGCAGGAAAGTTCGTTGGTTATCCGCTGGCCAAGGTAAGCGAGGTGGCGTCAGGGTAATTTATTTCAATGCGACTGAAGCAGCCATTTGGCTGCTCATCGTGTACAAAAAGGCCAAGTTCGATAACCTTCCAACCGCCTTTTTAGTTGAATTGAAAAAGGGAGTAGAAGGTGGACTCTGAAATGAAAAAATTTCAAGATGACTTACTCAAGTCTGTGAAACAAATGCGTCAAGGCAAGGCCGCACGCATCAATCAGGTTGAGTTATCGCCTGCGGCAGAGGCACGTGCCAAAATGGGATTGTCTCAGCAAGCATTCGCTTCTTTGCTGGGTGTGTCGGTTCGCACCTTGCAGGACTGGGAACAAGGTCGCCGAAGCCCAACCGGCGCGGCAAAAACCCTGCTCAAAGTTGCGGTCAGTCATCCCGAAGTGTTGCGAGAAATTGGCGCATAAGAAGCTTACGATGCGTCGCTTGGCATCAAATTTCAGTCTGTTCCGAAATTTCCAGTGCATCATCAACTTAAATGCCTAAATATCGAACAGTGCTTTCTAACTTTGAATGACCAAGCAATAACTGGACTGCGCGTAGATTCTTGGTTCTTTTGTAAATCAGTGTGGCCTTTGTTCTTCGCATTGAATGGGTACCGTATTAGGGGTGGTTTTAACTCACAGCTACCTACTTATAGCGACTCAAAACCGTATTTTTTGACAGTGTCCTCGCCCAAAGATTGAATGTTGGGTTCAGCAACTCCCCATCCTGAACATGTTCAATTCCAGCTTTGGAAAACTGTCCCTTACCAAGCCTGCCTTTTACATTCCCCAGCCTCAACATTCTTTGCACGACGTGATTGCTCACAGCTATGGTGTACGCCCAGGTCAAGAGCCTTACTTCTCAATTTTGCTCGATTACCTGCTGGCATTGAACCCCAGTGTGAAGAACCCACGCATGGCTTTAGGCAGCCAAGCCCCGCGAACGCTCGACTTTATTTCACACGACCCTGACACGATTCTGTGCATGGACCCCAAGGCCGTGAAAGCCCGAATCCGCCAGGTAGTGAATGGCGGAGGTGAATTTAGCTTGGTGGACACTGCTCGCAGCTTCGTACCAGCAGATCCTGCCGAGCGTGGAATGTATGAATTTCTGGCCAGGGTGAGCAATGACACACAGCATGTAACTGATTTTGCTGGAACAGGACTTGGGGTACTGGGTTATTTAAGTGGCACGCAAAACCGGGCGGTGATTGGGCAATTGCAACAATTAAACACTGAACACCTTGCGGGCAGGTTGAGTATTCGTCAATACCAGTTGCGCCAACAGGCCATACTGAACAACTACCTGAAGAAACTGGGCTGGATGGGCCGCCACATGCACGGCGGACAAAGCTCGTTCAACGTGCTTTATCAAAACCGCGCAGTGGGTGTAAATCCCTCACCCGTATTCGTGAAACATGCCGAGCGCATGGCGAAGTTGAGCAAACTTGCGAAGGGCGGGGGCGTACTGCTAACAGGGTTTGGAGTGATGGGTACGTGTGGGAAGATTGCTTCGGCTGGGAGTAATCATAAGAAGAATGAAATTCTTTGGGCAGACGGGTTGGGTTTAATTGTCGGCGCGGCAGGCGGTGTTCTGGCAAGCGTCGCTGTTGGTGCGCTCGTTGTTAGTGGTCCGGTAGGTTGGGGAGTAGCCCTGGTTGCATCTGCTGCGGGGGGGTTTTTTGCTCAAAAGGCGGGTGAAACTAGCGGCAAATTTCTATACGATCAGTTTGGAAATCAAATGGATTTGTTGAGCGCTACTGGTGTAGGTCAGTTATGCAGATAATCGAAATCACCATGTGGATCATCGGATTTAGCATCCTGATTATCCCGGTTGTCTTGCCATTGAGTCTCACGTTGCTGACCTGGCTAACGCCCAAATCAGTGATCGATCGATATGTATGTCCACCTTATTTCAGCGAGTTCGAATCCTCTGCCTATCGATATTTCCCCACAAGCTGGATTCGCACACTTCTTTTCTCGCTAGCAATCTCAATACCCATTTTTAGAAGGATTCGAGGGTTTGGCGACATGCAAAAACAAGTACCGCTTTGGTTCAATGTTGCAAGTCGCTTGTTTGTTTATGTTGTTTTGGGATATCTATTTTCCGTATGCATTGCGATAGGTATTCTGGTGGTCATAGCCACGTTCGGTTTGCATAAATAGAGAATTGAATAAGTGAGGTGGACTGCTGGCAAGGTAAAGTAACCCACCTTGAGCTGTGGCAAACCCGACTACAAACCTTTCTACAAACTCTTCTGGCACTCATAGCAGTAAACCTGGCCCCCAAAACGCGGCTTGTTAAACCAGCAAAATTTGGCCACGTTGTAAGCCACTACTGTCCCACAGGTATTGCAAGCCAGTTTTGATTTCTTGGGTTCAGGATCGGCGTCCTCTACAACTTCTACAGTAGCGGATTCGTCAACTTGCACTGGCAAGCCGAATTTTCCATACCAATTAAATTGATGTGGTGTATGCAAAACCACCAATCTTTCTGCAAACGCTTTCACTGTTTCACTGCTGACCAACTTTGCAAGGTTTAGGGGGTTATTGTCATCGTCCATTGCCTGGTCAAGTTTCGCCTTGATCTGATCAACTTTAATGATCTCATCAAGCCCTGGAAACGACTTTGACGGCCGGGTAATCCGCGCTTTACTGGACACCAGTACCAGGCTTTTGATCACCGGCTTGATCGAAAAACCCAAACGCTTTTCCAGCGGAACCACGCCGTCATCAAATACTTCTTGAAGCAGTGAACAATGCCTACGGTTCTGCTCCAAAGGCGAGGGTATTCCGTAAGCTTGGGAACCAGTGAATGAGACAAACTCGCCTTGTTCGTTAATCGAAACTCCTTGATGAAAATGTTTGCTTTCGCACACCCAAATTTCCATCAATCGATTAATCAGCAAGTGGTCAATTTGAGCAACTCGGCCCTTGTGTTCAATACGCAAGTCGTGAATGACTGCCCAGTTTTTCCCATGGCCGTAGTGGTACTCAATTTGGTAGGCGGCATCCTTTTCGCCCTTCACACCCGCCTTGATTGCTCGAATCTCTTTTTCAATGCTGCGTTTCGTCAAAGCCGATGCAGCAGGGTGGTTTAACAATGATTCGAGAATCTTGATGTCGCTATCGCGATCTTCTGCACTTTTGATCAACATGGATTTGGCTGAATAAAGTTGTTGCTTCAACCGTATTCTGCACGGAACAAGGCTTTCTGTCTCAATACAAATTGTGTTTGTAGTCCAACTGCAGCCCCTCTTCATGGCGCCTGGTGGGGCTTACGCTAACCTCGATTTACCGTTTACTTCCCGTACATACATCACCCTCCATAACTGGCTCAAGCCATTGCTTTAAAGTGACAATTCTTTCCTGAACTAAACCCAACCGGGCTACGCATTGGCACATCGGCAAAACAGAACCATAGTCGATGAACTGCTTCGAGGGAAACTGCATGAGTAATTCCGCATCCACATATTGCATCCATTGCTTCTGGCTATTGTTCAACGCCTTAAGAAATGCCGAGTCATTTTGTTTTCTCTGCTTGATCCGTAGAAGCGTATCTTCCATCTCTGTTTTTGCATCATTCAGCTGCGCACAAAATTCTTCATCATTGGCGCTGTCTGCGAAGGCCCAAGATGGCACCGAGAAAAATACGAGAAAAACTAGCTTGAACATTAACTTATTCATTTACCTTTCCTTCAAACAAGTCAGCCTCTCTGTGTTTTGGCAGTGATTTTAAGGGCTAGCCCCCACATTCCAATCAGCGTAGACTCATTAAAAAAATAAACAAGTTGTCACCTCACCTCAGGAAGTAGCGCCCATGGAAGCATTGCCTCAAGAACCCACCCCCAAAGACTTCTCTGACAAGTTCGCAAAATCGCTCACCATGTTTTTTCGCTGGTTCGCCGACACTTTCTTTGCCAAACGCTACGGTCACCGGGCGGTCATTCTGGAAACAGTGGCGGGTGTACCGGGCATGGTGGCTGGCATGTGGATTCACCTGAAAAGCTTGCGGAAAATGAAAACCGGCTATGGCCCCACCATTCGAACCCTGCTTGAAGAGGCCGAGAACGAACGCATGCATTTGATGATTTTCATTGAAATTGCAAAGCCCAGCGTGGGCGAGCGGCTGTTGGTGTTGTTTGCCCAGCTGGTGTTTTGGCACTTCTATTTCATACTGTATGTGTTCTTCCCGAAAACTGCGCACCGCATGGTGGGCTACTTTGAAAACCAGGCCGTGGTTAGCTACACCGACTACCTGGCGGAAATTGATGCAGGGCGAATTGAAAATATCGCTGCACCGAAAATTGCAATCGACTATTACAAACTACCCGCCGATGCGAAGTTGCGCGATGTGGTCATTGCCGTGCGCAAAGATGAACAAGGCCACGCTGATGTGAATCACGACATGGCCGATCATCCGCTGGCGGTGTAATTTCAAGCGGCTGCCTGTTCCTGATTCAAACGAATCAACAGGTACACTGCAAACCCGGTGGCAACACCGGGTACTACGCCCAGCAGCAACGCCACCCAACCGTAGCGAATGCCCTTCACTTTGGCCTCGTACATTACCCACACGGCCAACACGGCCCAGGTGAAGAAAATGTCCATGGCATAACCCGAAGCATAGGGGTTCACAAAACCACCCGCAAACGCACCCACAATGTCTGGGTTCTGGATAAACGGCGGAATGCACACCAAGGCAAACGCCACGGCGAATGCCACAGCCAATACCACCAGAAATCTGCGATATGCCGCTGTTCCCATAAACTCGAACCCCCTTTCTTCTTGATCAATTGAACCGGGTTAATTTGAATCAACACCACAATTTCACTACTATATCTCCACTGTATTCACCCACACGCCACATGCTTCGCTACCACACCATTCCTGTTACACCCTTTGCACAAAACTGTTCCATCGTGTGGTGCAGTGAAACCAACAAGGCCGCCATCATCGACCCCGGTGGCGATTTGAACAAACTCAACAAAGCGATTACGGAGCGCAATCTTGAACTGCAAGCAATCTGGCTGACCCACGCGCACATTGACCACGCGGGTGGGGTGGCAGAACTGGCAGAGCGATTGAACTTGCCCATCATCGGCCCACACCAGGGCGATCAGTTCTGGATCGACCGACTGGCCGACCAAAGCCGCATGTTCAACTTTCCCTTGAGTAAGCCTTTCACACCCAACCGTTGGCTGGCCGATGGCGACACAGTACAAATTGGCAATTGCACCCTGAATGTGCGCCACTGCCCTGGCCACACGCCGGGCCATGTGGTGTTTTACTCTGAAGAAGCCAAACGTGCGTTTGTGGGCGATGTTTTATTCGTGGGCAGCATGGGCCGCACGGACTTTCCCGGTGGCGACCATGAAACCCTGATCGACAGCATTCGCAACCGCTTGTGGCCCATGGGCAACGACACCGTGTTTATTCCAGGCCACGGGCCAGAGGGAAGCTTTGGCCAGGAACGCCGAAGCAACCCGTATGTGCGCGACCTTCAGTTTTAAAGCTTCGCCATGAGCCCGTTCAATGCGCTCTTGTTTTACCTTCCAAACCATGCCTTTGCCAGGCAAGCCAAACCTGCAGTGTCTGCCGAACTTTGGCAAACTGCGCAACGCATTCAAAAAAGCATTCAACACACACGCCCACCACACACGCTGGGCTTGGGCCTGATCATTCGCTACATGGAATGGGATGTGGCCTTGTACCGCGCAGCGCTTGAACAGGGCATGCTCCCCGCCAAGGCAGGCCAGCTGATTGAAACCATCAACTGGCAAGTGTTCGGTCCACCCATTGAATTGGGGTTCAACTTGTCACGCTTACGCAGTGCAAAGGCCCTGGTTCGCGCACGCTGGCTCACCGACCTGATGTTCGCAGTGATGTTCACCAAACCGTTTGCACGCACAGTGCACCCCACCAGCGGTGCGGTGGCCTTTGATGTCACTGCTTGCCCGCTGGCCAACTACTTCAAAAGCCAGGGTGTACCGGAACTAACCCGCCATGCAGCATGCAGCCTGGACCACCAAATGGCTGCCCAATGGGGCTTGCAGCTGCAACGCACGCAAACCATTGCGCAAGAACACCCGCTGTGCGACTTCAGGTTTGTGCCACCCAAAACGCCCCAATAATCGTTTTCACATCACTCACTTCACCTGCCTTGATTTGCCGCATCAACTCGGCAGGTTCAACCAGCACCACGTCCAGAAATTCATTGTGGTCCAGCTGTCTTTCTTGCAGGGTCAAGCCACGCGCCACATACAGTTCAATTTTCTCGGTGGAATAAGAAATGACCGGGTGAATGGTGGTGATGTATTCAAGCGTTTGTGCCACATAACCGGTTTCTTCCAACAATTCTCTATGCGCGGTGGCAGCAGGGTCTTCACCGGGATCAATTTTGCCAGCCGGGAACTCCAGAAACACACGGTGTAAGGGGTAGCGAAATTGCCGCTCCATCACAAAACGGCCATCGTCCAGAATCGGGATAATGGCCACAGCACCGGGGTGTACCGTGTACTCGCGCACCGACTGTTCGCCATTGGGCAGGCTCACGATGTCTTGGTGCACCTTCATCAAATGCCCGTCAAACACGCGTGTGCTGGTGATGCAGGTTTCTTCCAGGTGCTTTTCAGAATCGGACATACAACGCCACGTCAAAAGATTGAAACACCACATTTGAACACATTGAGTTCTCAGCGTTAACCCTAGGCCTGCCGGTGGTAAACTCAATCGCCTTCCTTTTGTAAATTTCCCCATGTCCCTGCTGTCCAGCTTGCTATTGCTCATTGTGGTTGCCCGCTTGTTCGGCCGCCTGTTTGCGCGCTACAACCAGCCCGAGCTGATCGGTGAAATTCTGGCCGGGGTATTGCTGGGCCCCGCCATTCTCGGCTTGATTGAACCCAACAAAGCCTTGGCAGGCGTCACTGAATTGGCCGTGTTCCTGATTATTCTGAATGCGGGCCTTGAAATGCGTTTTTCCGACATTGTGGGCGCCATGAAAGGGCGCGGACTCATGCTGGCAGCCATCAGTTTTTTCATTCCGTTTGGTGGCGGTGTGTTGGTAGCGGCGGCTTTCGAGCAAGACATCATGCGCATGATCTTTTTGGGCCTGTGTATTTCAATTACAGCGCTGCCTGTGGCCGTGAAGTTAATGGACAGTCTCGGAATTTTGCACACGCCCATCGCCAGGTTTTCGCTGGCCACCGCGGTGGTAAACGACGTAGCTGCCCTGTTTATTTTGGGCATTGTGTTGAACTTGCCTGAAACATTGACTCTAGGTGATGCCAGCGCGGCTGTTGGCATTGCCACCCTGAAACTGATTGCCATGGGTATGGTGGTGCTGGGGCTGAACCATTTACTGAACTGGCTTGAAAAACGGAACATCAACGTGCAGGCCTTGCCTGAATCGATGATCAAGGTATTTGGTCCGGAAGCCCTGTTTGGCATCGTCATTGTGTTTGTGCTGGTGTTTGGCACCATCAGCGAGGCCCTTGGCTTTCACTTTGTGATTGGCGCTTTTTTTGGCGCGCTGTTTCTCGACAAAAAACACTTCATCGCCTCGCGCTACAAAGACCTGCAAGGCACGCTCGGGTCAATTACCAACGGTTTTCTGGGTCCTATTTTCTTCGCGTATCTGGGGCTTGAATTGCAACTTGTCAGCCTGACCGAATGGAACTTCCCGCTCGTGGTTATTTTGGTGTCGATTGTTACCAAATTGTTTGCAGGATGGCTGGGGGGCTTGATGGTAGGCATGGACCACCGGGAATCATTGGGTTTGGGGGCCGTGCTCAATGGCCGTGGCGTGATGGAACTGGTGGTGGCCGGCATTGCCTACCAGAACGGCTTTATTGGCCCTACCATGTTCTCAACCCTGGTGTTAATGGGCATTGTCACCACCTTCCTGACACCCATTTTCTTTAAACAGGTGTACCGGGGCAACAAGCTTGAAGAATACCGCCAGGAAAGCCGAAGCTGAGCCCTTCAACAACTCGCACAGGGTTGCTTACTGTACTTTTTTGGCTGCCATGGCATGCCCGGGCCAGGTAATTTCAAGCTCATAGGAAATGGAGCGTGAAAGCCCGTCGAGGTCGGGAAACAAGGTGGCGTGCGTAATGTTCATTCGGTACAGGGCCAACATGGCTTCTTTGCGAATACTGGCCGGCAAAATGAACTTGCGGATCATCGCGGGGCCGGTCTCGTACTGTTGAATAATTTCATCAATCGGTTTGTCCAGCACACCCGGCACCACAAACGTGCCCGATTGCGCCACCAGCCGCCCATCCATTCGGTCAGGTTCGCCCACCCACATAATGTCGTTGGCATTCGAAGCAAAATAGCGCTCGAAATTCCCACGAACTCGGGGGTCGATCATGTCGCGGTGAAGGGTGGCATTGTTGATCGGCGTGGCCATCCACAAACGTGGTGTGTCCAAGGCAAACACGGCCGAATTTTTGACCGCCCTTTCCAGTGCAAAAAACGCAGCCACAAAAGGCGACTTGGTGAAGTCAAGCATGCGGGTGGGTGCACCGTGGTGCTGCATCAAAGCCAGGCAACGAATGTCGTCGTCCAGCACGCTGGCATCGGGCAAATAATTGTGCGCCTTGCGGCGAAAAATTCGAAAGGCGCGTTCTTCGCGCAAACGCCAGGAGGATTTATCGGGCACGTAATTTTGCAAATAACGCGAGAGCGAACTCAGCAAGGGCCAGTCGGCATCTTGCAAACCCCGAAACGCCCAACCATCACACTCGGTGCTCAGGGCAACAAACTCGTTCCAGTCGGCAATGTGTATCGTTTCCAAAAATTGGCTCCTTGAATTTACCCACTGTTCCTCAACCCGGTGGCAATCCCGTTGATGGACAAATGCACGCCGCGCGCCACGCGTTCATCCAGTTCGCCTTGGCGGTGCCTGCGCAACAATTCAACCTGCACATGGTTCAGCGGGTCGACATACGGAAAACGCGCTTGAATAGAACGTTTCAGCAAGGGATTGTCTGCAAGCAATTCTTTTTGCCCAGTCAGCCACAACAGCCCTTCCACGGCACGTGCATGCTCGGCGGCAATGCGGCCAAACACTTTGTCGCGCAGTGCGGCGTCTTCCACCATGGCGGCGTAGCGCGATGCAATCGCCATGTCGGCCTTGGCCAGCACCATGTTCAATGTAGACAGCATGGTGTTAAAGAAGGGCCATTGTTTCGCCATGGCTTGCAACTCGAGCAATTCCGCTTCATTCAAACCATTGCGTAATTTGGCCACTGCCGTGCCAAAGCCATACCACCCCGGCAACATCACACGGCTTTGCGCCCAGCTGAACACCCAGGGAATGGCGCGCAAATCTTCAATAGTCCAGTTGGCTTTGCGGGAAGCAGGGCGGCTACCAATGTTCAAACTGGCAATTTCAGAAATGACCGTGGACTGTTTGAAGTACTCGAGAAAACCATCGGTGTTGTAAACCAAATCCCGATATTCTTTGAAGGCATGTTCCGACAACTTCGCCATGAGTTCCAAGTACTTCGCGGGTACTTCACGCGTGAGTTCGGTGTGTTCAGACACCATCAGGTTCGCAGATACCAACACCTCCAGGTTGCGCCGACCCAGCGATTCAATGCCGTACTTGGCGGCGATCACTTCGCCTTGTTCAGTCAAACGAATGCGACCATCCACTGCACCCGGTGGTTGGCCCAAAATGGCGTGGTAGCTCGAACCACCGCCGCGCCCCACCGAACCACCCCGGCCATGGAACAGGCGAATCTTGATGCCGTGTTTTGCAAACACATCCACCAAACCAATTTCGGCCTGGTACAGGCTCCAACCGGAAGTGACAAAACCGCCATCCTTGTTGCTGTCTGAATAGCCCAGCATCACTTCCTGCACATGCCCGCGCGAGCCCACCAAGGCCCGATATTCCGGGATACCGAACAAACGATTCATGATGTCGGGCGCGGCCTGCAAGTCGCCAATGGTTTCAAACAAAGGCACCACATTGACTGCAATCTCGCCCTTGGCCACATTCAACAAATGGGCCTCTTTCAGCAGCACCGCCAGTTCAAGCAGGTCACTCACCGATGCGGTTTTGGAAATGATGCAGTTTTGAATGGCAGTGGCGCCGAGAATTTGATGCGCAAGTTTGGCCTTTCTGAAAATCGCCATTTCTGAATGGGTGCGCTCGCTGTACTGCAGGGAATCGCTGAACAGCAAACGAGGGGTGCGCAGTTCAGCACACAAAAGCTCCACACGCTCGGCTTCACCACAGGCCAGGTAATCAATATTCCCCAAGGTAGATTGCTTGAGCAAATCAGCAATCACCTCTTCAAACACATCGCTGTTTTGGCGAAGGTCCAAAGCCATCAAAGAGAAACCAAACACCTTCACCTTGCGCGCCAGCAGTGCCAAACGGCCTTCGGCTATTCGCTGCATGCCGTTGTCATTCAGCGCAGAAAACAGGGTGTTCAAATCGGCCAGAAAATCAGCTGGGCTTGGATAAGCCAAGGCAGTGCACTCGCCCTGAGCCGCTTGCTGCAAAGTGGCATCCAGCCGTGTGCGAATTGACACGCAGGCGCGGCGCAAGGTTTCATCCATGCGGTGCGCCGAATCTTCCCCAGAGGCATTGGCCAATTCGGTCAAAGGCGGGTTGGGTTTCAAGAAATAATCGGTCACGCTGAATTCGCGAATCAGGCAATTCACCTCAGCCAGGTAATGCTCCAGTACCTTGCGGCTTTGAATTTTCAAGGTGGTGTCCAGCACCTGGGCAGTGACAAACGGGTTACCATCGCGATCGCCACCAATCCACGAGCCCACAGTCAACACCTTGCCCAGTGAGTCTTCATTCACCGGCAAAAAGTTGTCTGTACTGGGCAAATTCAGGAGGCTTTGCAGCTTGCGGTACACCTGCGGCACCTGCGCGAAAAAGGTGGAATCGAAGTAGGCCAGTGCATTGTTGACCTCGTCAATCACACTCAATTTGTTTCGGCGTAACAAACGGGTTTGAAACAAGCGCTGCACGGCCGCTTTTAGTTCATCCCGCCAGGCGTTGGCCTCTTCAAGCGTCAATTGAATTTCATCGCGGTGGCGGATCAAGGCAATAATGCTTTGCTGTGCATCCAGCACACTTTTGCGCTGCACCTCGGTGGGGTGCGCGGTAAGCACTGGCACAGATTCGGTTTGTTTCAGGCGTGCAAGTACTGCAACACGATTTACACCCACGCGTTCCAACTCGGGGATTGTGTAATCCAGACTGGCCTCGCGCGCAGGCATTCCGGCCAACTCATGCTGGCGATTGCGGCGAATCAAATGGCAGTCTTCGGCAATGTTGCTCAACATCGAAAAAATCGAGAAAGAGCGAATCAGCGAAATGGTCTCGTCTTGGGTCAGTTCCTCAAGCCGCGCCTCCAGTTTGGCGCGTGCTGCATTGTCATCAAAGCGCCGATACTGCACCGACAACTGTCGCACTTCTTCAATGGCCGTAAACACGGGCAAGCCCTGTTGCTCGGCGATGATTTCACCCAACAAGGCGCCCAGCAGGCGAATGTCGTCACGCAGTTGGGAATCTTTGTCGTCGATCACAAACCGTCCTCCGACCACAATGCACCAGCCCGCAAAGCCATGGCTGTGGCCGATGAAGGGCCATAAGTGCCGCTGGTGTAAGGCACAGGTTCCATGCCGTGGCTTTTCAAGTCATTCAAAATACGGTCTACAAATTGCCACTGTGTTTGCACCTCGTCCCGGCGCAAAAACAAGCCCAGACGACCACGCAAAATATCGGTGATCAATCGCTCGTATGCATCGCGCACGGGAATGCGCCAGGTATTGAAAAAGTCCAGGTCCAGTGACACAGGCTTCAAGCGTTCTCGTTCACCTGGTGTTTTCGCAAGCAGCTTCAGTTCAAGTTTGTCCTCGGGTTGCAGGTGAATCACCAACTGGTTGCCCACCCATTGGCCGCCCACAGGTTCAAACAGGGGCTTGGGCACATCGCGAAACTGAATCACAATTTCTGCAAAACGGCGTGGCATGCGTTTGCCTGTGCGCACCAAAAACGGCACACCTGCCCAACGCCAGGTTTGCACTTCGGTTCGAAAACTCACATAAGTTTCCGTGGTGGAATTGGCAGCCACACCTTTCTCGTTGCGATACTTGGGTACAGCCTGGCCCTTCACATAACCCTCGCCATACTGACCCACCACAATTTCAGGTACGCCTGTAATTTGGGGCACTTTCAGTGAACGCAGTACCTTCAGTTTTTCGTCGCGCAATGAATTCGCCTCCAGGCTGACGGGCGGCTCCATGGCTACAATGGCCAGCAGTTGCAGAATATGGCTTTGAACCATGTCGCGCAGCGCACCGGCATGCTCGTAAAAACCGGCACGGTCTTCCACGCCCAAATCTTCGGCCACAGTAATTTGTACATAAGCCACATGCTCGCGGGTGAGCAAGGGTTCGAATATGCGGTTGCCCAAACGCAAAGCCAACATATTCTGCACAGCCTGTTTGCCCAAGTAGTGATCGATGCGGTACACCTGTGATTCATCCAGTTTGGCGGCCACGGCTTCTTCAATCAGTGCTGATTCTTTGGCATTGAAACCCAAGGGTTTTTCTAGAACCAAGCGAAGCCTGGACGGATCCCGCACGGTGGGAATGCAATTGATCAAATCAATGAATCGCGAAGAAGGCAGGGCAGCGTAATGCACCACAGGTTCGGGGCTGCCGGTCACTGCATTGGCCATGGCCCTGCACGATTCGGGCGTGCCCAGCACCACTTGCAAGGTGTGCAGGTATGGCAGCAAAGCCGGAATCGATTCCCGTGCTGCTTCATCGCCCGCAGCTTTCAGAAACGAATCGACTTGAGCCAAAGCCTCTTCAGGGCTCAGGGCTTCGCGTTGTGCAAAAATGATTCTGGATTCCGCAGAAAAGTATCCCGATTTTGCCAAGTGTGCCAGTGCGGGAATAATTTTACGCTTGGCCAAATCGCCGCCTGCCCCATGCAACACAAAGGTGAAAGCGCCAACGGGCAGGGGGGAATTGTCGGTCATTTTAGGTTCCAGATCAGTTGATCAAATTAGTTACATTAATTGCTAGTTTTTTGTAATTATGTTACAAACACTGCACATTCACAAGTTATCTTCTCGAGGTTTGCGCCATGGCAACTACTTTGAACCCCACATTGCAGGCGCTTCGCGAACGCATTGAAGAACGTTCCAAAACCACGCGCGCAGCCTATTTGAACAACCTGCCACAAGGCCCGCAAAACCGCACAGCTGTTGGCTGCGCCAACCTGGCCCACACCACCGCAATTTACCCAAGCACCACCAAACGCGTTATTTCATTGCACAACTCGCCGCACTTGGGCATTGTCACTGCATACAATGACATGTTGTCGGCCCATCAGCCATTTGCGGTTTACCCTGAATTAATTGCCAAACACGCGCGTGCCTTGGGCGCCACCACGCAGGTAGCAGGCGGCACACCGGCCATGTGCGACGGTGTAACCCAAGGCCGCGAAGGCATGGAGCTGTCGCTTTTTTCACGCGATGTGATTGCACTTTCCGCCTGCGTTGGTCTTTCGCACGATGTATTCGACGGCGCCATTTTGCTGGGTGTTTGCGACAAAATTGCACCCGGGCTATTAATTGGCGCATTGGGCTTTGGCCACTTGCCCTTTGTATTCATTCCCGCCGGTCCCATGGAAACAGGCTTGTCCAATGCCGAGAAAGCCAAAACCCGCCAACTGGCTGCGCAGGGCAAAGCAAGCCGCGAAGACCTGTTGCAGTCTGAGGAAAAGGCATACCACAGCCCAGGCACCTGCACGTTTTATGGCACTGCCAATTCCAACCAGCTGATGCTCGACTTCATGGGCTTGCAGTTTCCCGGTGGTGCATTCGAGCCACCCAGCAGCCCGCAGCGCCAGGCGCTGATCGGTGAAAGCGTACGCGCACTTGAAAGCGCCACACGCAACCCGGCATTGAAACTGGGCACGCTGGTCGACTCCCGCTGCCTGATGAATGCACTGGTGGGCCTGATGGCCTCGGGTGGTTCCACCAACCACACCATTCATTGGATTAGCGTGGCCCGTGCGGCTGGCTACTTGATCGACTGGACCGACCTTGAAACCATTTCCAGCGTCACCCCCCTGCTTACACGGGTGTACCCCAACGGCACCGAAGATGTAAATGCATTTCAGGCCGCAGGCGGTACCGCAGGTTTGCTGGCCACACTGATGGATGGCGGCTTTATTGACGGCGAAGCTCCCACCGTGTGGGGCACCACCATGGCCAACACCGTGGCAGAAGTGCTGCCCGCCTCAGAAACCTTTTCAACCCGCAAGCCGGGTGCTTCACGCAACACAGAGGTGCTGCGTCCATACACCAATCCCTTTCAGCCAGACGGCGGTATTCGCCTGATGAAAGGCAACCTGGGCCGCGGCGTGTGCAAAGTATCGGCGGTGAAACAGGAACACCGTTTTGTAGAAGCGCCTTGCCGCGTGTTCACCGATCAACACCAGGTGATTGATGCGTTCAACAAGGGCGAATTGACTGAACCCGTGGTGGTGGTACTGGCCCACCAAGGCCCGCGTGCCAACGGCATGCCCGAGCTGCACAAGCTCACGCCCATTCTGGGTATTCTGCAAGACCAAGGCTTACCGGTGGCCTTGGTAACCGATGGGCGTATGAGCGGTGCATCGGGCAAGGTGTTGTCCGCCATTCATGTGTGCCCGGAAGCCAAAGCCGATGGGCCGATTTCGCGGCTTCGTGACGGCGATGTGGTACGGGTAGATGCCAATGAAGGCGTTTTACAAACCACGGCCGATTTAAGTAACCGAGAGCCCATGCCCACACCCGCGCAAGCAGTCAGCCATGGGCGCGGATATTTCCAGGTGTGGAGAAACACAGTGAGCAGCGCCGAGGAAGGCGCAAGCAACCTGTTCCCCCAATAAAACAAGGACAAGCCATGAACACGCAACCCTCCCCCGACACTCGAGCCGAACGCACCCGCAACTGGCTGCGCCAGGGTGTATTGCCTGTGGTGGTCATTCCCAATGTAAAACAAGGTTTGGAAATTGCCGAAGGCTTGTTTGCGGGCGGTATTACACAGATTGAAATTACACTGCGCACCCCGGAAGCACTGCAAGCCCTGGGTGAAATTTCCAAGCGCTTTCCTGATATGCAAGTGTCGGCCGGCACGGTGCTGACACCCGCGCAGTTTGATCAAGCGGCTAACTTGGGTGCAACGCTGTTTATCTCTCCGGGCCTTACCGAAACCCTGGCCGAACATGCCTTGAAAAAAGGTTATGCCTGGGTGCCCGGCGTGGCCACCGCTTCGGAAATGATGCGCGCGCTTGAACTGGGGTTTGAATTGCTGAAGTTTTTCCCGGCCATGGCGGCAGGTGGCCCCAAGGCCCTTGCTGGCATTACAGCACCGTTGGCCGCAGCGCGCGTGGTGCCCACCGGTGGCGTAACACTTGAAAACATGCCGCAGTGGCGTGAAATCAAAGCAGTGCAAGCGGTGGGCGGCACATGGCTGACCGCGGGGCTGGACGGTGTGGCCAATGTAGCCAAGGTAGTTGAGCAACGCGCTGCGCTGGCCATGGCGGCATGGAACAGCACGGTGCTGGTTTAATCGGCTTGGGTTCCGATCTCTCGCAGCTTTCTTAATCGCCCAATTGGCTTGGGTTCCGCTCTCTCGCAGCTTTCTTGGTGGCTCAATCGGCTTGGATTTCGCTCTCTCGCCAGAAAACCTGTTTATCCCTTGCTGAGCCTTGCGATGACTGAGAACGGCCCTCCTAAACTGCGGGTCGGGCCCGTTCTCTGTCGCCCATGCTGGGCAACACCGGCCCTGCTCGGCACACAAGGGCAGGTTTTCTTGAAGGCGAGGCGATCGAAACACCGCCGCCGATTGGGCGATGAAACCAGCCGTGAGTCGCTCGGTGATGGCGAAGCGCTGCACGGGAGTGCGGGGAGCTGAACTTGCAATGGGTCGCACGATGACCGGTCAGAAAACTTGCCGGCTTGGCGTGCTGAGACCAACGATCGCGCCCTGGCGCGAAAGCCAAGACCCGACTGTTACTTTTGGAGGGCTTGGCTTAGTGCAGGCTCAAGACGACAAGCCGAAATGCCAAGTTTTCGGGCAGCGGTGACCCTTCAAGTTTAGCTCCCTAGTCACCTGTCCTATGCGGCACAAGCAA